>Ga0209119_1000030_pt1 | contig 138223 bp, 115 predicted proteins | sample COG_03_FD_184747 | JGI IMG/M metagenome (GOLD analysis project Ga0209119, IMG submission 184747) | Pelagic Microbial community sample from North Sea - COGITO 998_met_03 (SPAdes) (version 2) | ecosystem: Environmental > Aquatic > Marine > Neritic zone/Coastal water | place: Helgoland, sampling...
CACCTCTTACCATCCCGAACAGAGAAGTTAAGCCCATTAGCGCCGATGGTACTACACTTGTGGAAGAGTAGGTCACCGCCTTTTTTGAGAATCCCTAACATTTATTTGTTAGGGATTTTTTGTTTTAATGCTAATCCCTTATATGCTCCTGTACAAACTTTCTGAAAATGTTTTTGTATTAACTATTAGTTTTTTTATTACTTTTGTTGTACAACAAAAAAAAATATTATGAAAAAAATTACTTTACTACTATTATTTACAGTCTGTATAGCTTTTTCTCAGAATTTAACACTTCCTGACATACCAGCTAACGGTTTTATTTATGTTATAACTCAAACTGATAATGTACTTAACTTTTCAGACGAAGGAGATTGGGACTTTTCAGACGCAACTCAAGGATATGATGTTAATGGATCTTTTGGGATAGCTCAAGAAGCTCCAAATTCAGCCAATTACCCACTTGCTACGCACTATAAATTTGAATCAGGCAGCTATTTTTTTCTTGGATTTGATGAAACTGGATATACCTACCACGGAGAACAAGGTGGTGCCATAAATTTTACAACAGCCTATGATCCACCTTTGTCAATATTTCCTTTTCCATTTAATAATGAAAACTCTCCTTACTCAGATTCTGTGATTGATCAGCCTTTTTCATGTACTGATTGTCCTCCTTCTTTATTTAGAGATGATTCGAGTTATTCAACAATTGTTTCCGACGGTGATGTTACTTTGCCAAATGGTGATATTTATACTAATGTAACACTTGTAGAAAATGTAAGGACATTTACAGATAGACAAACAGGTTCGTCACCTTGCATTACCACCTTAGTTGTAAGACAATTGTTTGCTGAAGGTCTTGTAATTCCTGTTATGGAAACTTTATCATTTACTAACACAGGTTCATGTGCCTCTAACCCTTACGGGTATACAAAGTTTTTAGATTCTATCGCTGAAAGTGGTTCTTGTCCAAACCCAAGTATTACACAATGGAATATGGGTAGTGATAGTGTTTCTTTTGATGGCACAAATAATTCCTCTATTTCTTCATATGAAGTTGAATATAATTTAGGCTCTACTTTCACTCCAGGAGATGGTACAGCATCCACATTCTCGTTCAGTGAATTCCCTGCAACGATAACTGGACTAGAGAATGCATCACTTTACTACTTTACTATAAGATCAATTTGTACAGACGGCACTGTCAATTCTTGGATTGATAATGGATTAGATGGACCAGATCCATGGCAAACAAATTCCTGTACCACCAACTCATTACCTTATTTTAATGATTTCAATAATACGGAGTCTTGGGTTAGTTGTAATACATTCTACGATTCAGATGGAGATGGTAATTTTTGGTTTTATGCTGACTACAACGATGATGGAGATGGTGTGAACAATAATTATAGCGCAGGTTCGCAGTCATGGAGTAGTACAGCTGGAGTCTTAACTCCAGATAACTGGCTTGTAATAGGTCCAATTGATTTGACAAACGTATCAAATGCAACCATGACATGGAGAGCAAGAGGACTAGACCCTAATTGGTGTGGAGAAAACTATACTGTTTACGTTGGCACAGAAAATACTGTAGAAAACCTAACAAATTCTTCTATTACTTTTAATGAAACCACATCAAATGATGCTTGTGGAGCTTGGGCAGATCGTACACTTGATATTTCTGCAGCATCAGGAAGTCTTATTTATATAGGTTTTAGACATCATGCAGTCTCAGACATGAATCAATTAAATATTGACGATCTTGGAGTTGATGGCTCCTCTCTTGGACTTGATGATGTAGGAGAGTCACAATTCTCATTTTTCCCTAACCCGGTAAATAACATATTGACAATTAATGCACAAGCGTCTATTGATAATATTACTGTTTATAACATGTTAGGTCAAACGGTGATTACATCGACTCCAAATACAAATGATAGCAAAGTAGATATGTCTGCATTGCAGACAGGTGCTTATTTTGTACAAGTGTCTATTAACAACACTCTTAATACTGTTAGAGTGATTAAGAATTAAAATATAATTTAATTCTAAAATTTAAAGCCTCGCTAAGAAATTAGCGAGGCTTATTTAGTATAGTTACATACAAATAAATTAAAAAATGTAGTCCAATTTTGTATGACTAAAGGATAAATAATATGTACGGATTCCTAATTAAGACACAATTAAATGTCCCAAAAAATTATTTACTTCCAAACATACTTTTCATTATAACTCGAATTCCTTTAAATCCAAAGTAAATAGCTGTACCGCATATGAATATTCCCGCTATAATTAATGGTATGTAAAGCGGTTTGTCAGGATTTGAAAGTCCTGTGTGTAATATTACGGGTCCCAAAAACATTAGAAATAATGTGATTCCCATTGTTTTCAAACCTTCAACTAACAGGCCCTTATTTGTTCTCGGAGTTTCCATTTGAATAGTTGTTTAGTACATTTCTTACATTCTTATGAGTCTTTAAAAGTGAACTAGCTTTCGATTCAGAAATATTCAGCTGTTCTCGAATCATCTTAATTCCTCTATTGACTAACTTATCATTACTAAGCTGCATGTCTACCATTTTGTTCCCTTTAACTCGTCCGAGCTTAACCATCACGGTTGTTGTAATCATATTTAAAACTAGTTTTTGAGCTGTACCAGCTTTCATTCTTGAACTTCCAGTTACTACTTCTGGTCCCACCACAACTTCAATGGGGAATTTGGCGGCTATTGCAAGCGGGCTACCACTATTACACGTAATACAGCCAGTTATAATAGATGCTTTTGCACATGCCTTAAGTGCTGATATTACATAGGGGGTCGTGCCTGATGCAGCAATCCCTATGACGATGTCTTTATCGCAAACATAATGTGCTTTTAAATCTTTCCATCCTTGGTTCTTATCATCTTCTGCAAATTCAACTGCTTTACGTATTGCCACATCACCTCCAGCAATCAATCCAATGACCATTTCATGAGGCACCCCGAAAGTTGGTGGGCACTCAGATGCATCTAATATTCCTAGTCGTCCGCTGGTGCCTGCTCCTATGTAGAATAAACGTCCTCCATCCTTTATTTTATCTACAATTTGATTTACCAATACCTCTATCTGTGGAACGGCTATTTTAACAGCTTCAGCTACGCCAGAGTCTTCTTTATTAATAGTCGTTAGTATTTTTTCAACAGACATTTTTTCAAGATGGTCGTAATGAGAGTCTTGTTCAGTAGTTTTTGTAAAAGCCATACACAAAAATATAACTTTTGAAATACTTTTGTGTTATTCTAAGATTAAACTCGCTTTATATGTTTCAGAAAGTCTAAAATATCCCAAAGGGTAGTGGTTAGGGTTAGTTATATTAGTGATATTTCCACGTATTGTTGATGGTGTAGTATTAAAAGGCCTTCCACCTTCTTGTGTCTGTTCAATAAGGATCGTCATGAAGTTAAAATGTCTTTCATCAATCCCCATTATTTCTATATTAATTTCGTCCCCAGCGATTAGTTCGTCATAGAAATAGGAAAACGTAAATACATTTCCTTGATAAAACTCATCCTTAGTAGCTAGAAATAAATTCATCCCTAAATCAAATAAATAATAATCATCTCGCTCTTCATTATCAGTAAAAGAGATTAGAACTTCCTTTTCATCTCCCCCAAATAAAGTATTATTTCCTTGGAGTATAGTGTCTATGGGCGCTGAATACATGAGTTGTTCTATGGATGATTCATAGATTTCACCTTCATAGACAATTCGGATTTTATAGTCAGTACCAAAAATAGGGGTGTATTGTAACGTATAAACTAGATTTGTATTATCGTACTCAAATTCGTGAATTATATTGTTTGAAAGGTCTATTAGTTTTAGTGTTGCTTCAGACACTATTGGGTTTTCCTCTTGGTAAAAGGGACCTGATAAGCTGAGTTTAATTTCTTGAGTTATGGATTCGTTTGGAGACATTTTTAGTGATGCTTCAATAACCAATCGAGGGTTTTCGGTTGGTAAATCAAGCTGGATGACTTCTTCACAGCCAGCCATTAGAAACCCAATACATAGTAAAATAAAATTATTTTTCATTGCTCTAGAATTTAAAGTTATATGAAACTGCTCCGATGGCTCCAAATAATGATAATTTGAGCGCTTCATTTTGTCCTGTATCTATGTTTTCTCTAAAGTTTAAGGACTGAGTGTTTTTTCGATTGTAAAGGTTATAGATACTAAACACCCATTCACCTTTCCACCGTTTTTCTTTATTTTTTTTAGGGTTATAGGTTCCAGAAATATCAAATCGATGATAGGCATCTAAACGACTAGAGTTACGAGATTCAAATGTAGAGACAATCAAGTTGTTATACTCATATTGCCCATTTGGATAGGTTGTAGGTTGTCCAGTTTGGTATATGAAATTCGCATTTAATTTCCATTTATCAGAAAGGTCATAGCTGGAAGTGATTGAGATGTCATGAGTTTTGTCATACGGAGTATTGTACCAATTCCCATTATTAATTCCCGGATCTGAAGGATTTATTCCTTTAGTTTGTTGTTCAGATTTTGAGAGCGTATATGCAAACCATCCTTTGAAGCGTCCTTTGTTTTTTCTAAATAATAATTCAAAACCATACGCTCTAGACTGTCCATTAAGAAGTACCTGTTCAATCGCTTTATTAGCGATTAAATTAGCTCCATCTATGTAGTCAATTCGATTTTTAGTGGTCTTATAAAAACTTTCAATTTCTAAATCGTATGTATTGTAACTTTTGAAATACCCAATGGCAACTTGATCCAAAATTTGAGGTTGAATGTACTCACCACTTGGAGTCCAGACATCCAAAGGGGTAGGGGAGCTTGTATTGGATATTAGGTGTAAATACTGTGTCATTCGGTTGTAACTGGTTTTTAATGACGTATCATCATTTAACTTATAAGAAATTGCTAACCTAGGTTCCAAATTTAAAAATGATTTGATGACTTTGCTATGACTACTACTTTCTGAGCCAATAGGGTCTACTTCTTCGTAGAGTTGTAAGTCAGAATTATAGCCTACAGCCTGATTATTTTCATAGACGTTGAGTTCTTTTTGCCCTAGGCGTAAAAAAGAACTTAATCGCGTTCCATAGCTAAATGACAGGTGTTCGGATAGTTGTTGGTTAATGTCAAAGTAGATCGCATTTTCAAATGCAAATTTATTAGTAAGTGCTTCTCTGTTTATTCCTGAATCAGGTCTGTTTGGGCTAATGATTCCTGGGTTGAATCGGTAGTAGGTACTGTGCAGACCATATTCAAGTTTGTAGCGGTCATTGACATACTGTTTGAAGTCATATTTGATATTCATGTTTTGAATACCAGAGTTCCATTCAAACCCAACAAAATTTAAATTCAATCCGTAATAATAGTCAGAATATATTAGAGATAAGTTTGAGAAAAGCTTATCATTGAACAGGTGATTCCATCGAAAATTAACAACGGTGTTTCCATAGGTGTTTTCAAAACTGTTAGAGACATTAAACACATCTCTCCCAAAATACCCTGACAAGTAAATGCTGTTTTTTTGATTTAATTTGTAGCTTAATTTTGTATTTAAATCATAAAAGTAAGCAATGTTATTTACATCAAACAACGGGAGGAATAAATGAGCATATGTGGCGCGTCCACCCAACAAAAAAGAACCAACTCCCTTTTTTATGGGCCCTTCAAGTAGTAAGCGACTGGCTACCAATCCAATCCCACCATTGGCCTTAAATTCGTTTTTATTCCCCTCCTTTTGGTAAATATCTAAAACTGAGGCAACACGTCCTCCATATTTTGCAGGAACCCCCCCCTTATACAGTTTTAAACTTTTAATGGCGTCTGGATTAAATACTGAAAATAATCCAAATAAATGAGAAGAGTTAAAGATGGTCGCTTCATCTAGTAAAATCAAGTTTTGGTCAGCTGCACCTCCTCGAACATTAAATCCTGCGGCCCCTTCTCCACCACTCGAAACTCCTGGCAGAAGAGTGATTGCTTTAATGACATCTGCTTCGCCAAATACGACCGGAATTTGTTTAATACTTGAAGCAGTCAATGAGTTGACACTCATCTGTGGACTTTTTATATTCAAAGCTTCAACGTTACTTTCAATGATAACTTCGTCCAAACTTTCAATTACTTCAGTTAGGGTGAAGTCCATCGAGATGTTTTGATCAAGTGTAATGGTTTGTTTTAAGTTTGAATACCCGATATTACTTACCGATATTTCATACGTTCCCTTAGCTAAAGTGATTGAATAGAAACCGTATTCATTGGATATGGTTCCTGTCATTAAATCTGCGATTATGATATTTGCTCCAATAAGAGTTTCTTTACCGTTGGATTCAAAAATTGAACCACTTAGAGTGAACTTTTGTTGTGAATTTACGGAGAGTGTTAATCCTATTAATAGTAAAAAAAATACGCGTTTCATTTGCTCAATTTAAGGAAGTAAAAATAAAACAAAAAGCACCTTTTGAGGGTGCTTTTAACAAAAAATTAGTGAGTAATCTAGTGGTCTAGAATGCTATTAAGTGTGGTGCTTGGTCGCATTGCGATATTCGTTTTATCGATATTAGGAAGGTAATACCCTCCAGTATTCACGGATTTTCCTTGCACGCTATTTAATTCTTCAAGGATTGTTTCTTTATTCTTTGAAAGAGCTTTAGCGATTGCTGCAAATTCTAATTTTAAATCAGTATCTTTTTTTTGTTCTGAAATGGCCTCTGCCCAGTAAAGTGCAAGATAAAAATGACTGCCTCGATTGTCAATTTCGTTGACACGCCTAGAGGGAGATTTTTTCTCGTCCAGTAACCTTTCTGTTGCTGAGTCTAAAGCTTCACCAAGAATGGCTGCTTTTGAATTGTCGTTTACTTCGCTAAAATGTTCTAAGGATACAGCTAGGGCTAAAAATTCTCCCAGAGAATCCCAACGTAAGTGGTTTTCGTTAATAAATTGCTCCACATGTTTAGGGGCAGAACCTCCAGCTCCAGTTTCAAACAATCCACCGCCATTCATTAAAGGAACAATAGATAGCATTTTTGCACTTGTTCCGACTTCAAGTATTGGAAATAAATCAGTAAGGTAATCTCTTAAAACATTACCAGATACAGAGATGGTGTCTTCTCCTTTTTTAAGCCTAGAAAGTGTGAAATGCGTCGCCTCAACAGGAGGTAGTATTTGAAGTTCTAATCCATTCGTATTATGATCCTTAAGATAGGTCTCTACTTTTTTAATAAGCTCGGCATCATGCGCTCTTTTAGAATCTAACCAGAAAACAGTTGGTAAGTTTGAAGCTTTTGCTCTGGTTACCGCTAGCTTTACCCAATCCTGAACAGGTGCATCTTTTACCTGACACATTCGCCAAATATCTCCTTCTTGTACAATGTGTGAAGTCAAAATAACTCCCTGACTGTCTATAACATCAACGCGTCCGTTTGATTCAATTTCAAAAGTCTTATCATGTGACCCGTATTCCTCTGCCTTTTGTGCCATTAGCCCAACATTAGGAACCGTTCCCATTGTCGTCGGATCAAAGGCTCCATTTTGTTTACAGAAATCAATAGTTGCCGTATATATTCCTGCATAGCTACTGTCAGGAATGATAGCCTTTGTGTCTTGTGCCTCTCCTTTTGCATTCCACATTTGCCCCGAGGCTCTAATCATAGCAGGCATGGACGCATCAATAATTACATGACTAGGTACGTGTAAGTTTGTAATGCCTTTGTCAGAATTAACCATTGCTAAATCTGGACCATTTAATATAGCAGCTTTAAAATCAGCTTCAATTTCTTGACGTTTTTTAGTTTCTAGCCCAGCTACTTTTTCCAAAACATTTCCGTAGCCGTTATTAGTATTTATTCCAATTTCATCAAAAAGTACTTGATGCTTTTCAAACACGTCGGAAAAAAACAATTTTACTGCGTGACCAAAAATAATAGGGTCACTTACCTTCATCATGGTCGCTTTCATATGAAGCGATAGTAAAACCCCTGTGTCTTTGGCGTCTTTTATTTCTGCTATCAAGAAAGATTTTAGCGCATTAAGATTCATTACTGTTGCATCAATAATCTCGCCATCTAGTATAGGGATTTTTGATTTTAATACGGTAGTTATGTTTTCGGAATCTGTATGAACAATACGAACATCAGTGGCATTTGAGACTGTTACAGATTTCTCATTATGAGCAAAATCGCCTTCAGCCATTGTCGCCACGTGTGTTTTTGAGTCTTTGGACCAAGCACCCATGCTGTGAGGGTTTTTCTTAGCATAATTTTTCACTGCCTTTGGAGCACGACGGTCCGAGTTACCCTCTCTAAGGACAGGGTTAACAGCACTTCCTTTAATTTTATCGTAACGAGATTTAATAGATTTTAGCTCCTCATTTTTAGCGGAGTCTGGGTAGTTTGGGATCCCAAACCCAAGAGATTGTAGTTCACTAATAGCAGCTTTCAATTGTGGCATTGAAGCACTAATGTTTGGAAGCTTAATAATGTTGGCTTCCGGTTTTGTCACTAACATACCTAGTTCAGCTAAAGCATCTTCTACTTTTTGATCTTCGGATAAGAACTCTGAAAAGCTTGAAAGAATACGGGATGCCAAAGAGATATCTTTGGTGTCTATATGCACCTTAGAGCTTTTTAGAAATGATTTAACTATAGGTAAAAATGAACGGGTTGCGAGCGCAGGTGCTTCGTCGGTAATAGTATAAATTATGTTTGCCATGATGGGCTATATAAAGTTTAATTTTTCTTTTGTTAATTAAGATTATAATCTAAGTTAATTAGGGCTGTAAATATAAGAAATTGGAATGATTTTATGAGGTAATTTAATTCTTAAAATAATCAATAATCTCAATGGTATTATGTCAAAAATAGATCTAATTAAGTGGTTTGGAATATAGGTTTAAAAAAAGCCCTAAGTGATTAGAGCTTTTTTGAGTTTTTGAATTTAAAATCTGACTAACGTCTTCTTTCTTTAATTCTGGCTTTTTTACCAGTAAGTTCTCTAAAGTAAAAGATACGAGCTCTTCTTACTTTTCCACGTTTGTTAACTTCAATTTTCTGTAAGGCCGGTAGGTTTACCGGGAAAATACGTTCAACTCCTATTGTACCAGACATTTTTCTGATGGTAAATGTTTCAGAACTTCCTGAGCCTCTTCTCTGAAGAACAACTCCTCGATAGAACTGTGTACGTACTTTTTCGCCTTCTCTAATTTCGTAATAAACAGTGATGGTGTCACCAGCTGCAAATTCTGGAAAGTCTTTTTTTGCTACAAATTCTTCTTGAACAAATTTAACTAAGGATTCCATTTTATTTTATTTAATTGTTTTTTCGAAACAACATCCACGATTATCGCCAGAGGTTAACCCGAATTTGGGTGCAAATATAAGTAAAAAGTGAAAAGAAGAAACTTTATTATAATAAAAATTTTGTTTCCCCTTAAATATTAGTCCTTTAATAAGTCAGGTCTTCTAATTTTTGTGTGTTCAAGCGCTTGTTCTTCCCGCCATTTTTCAATCTTTGGAAAGTGGCCACTTAATAAAACATCAGGAACTTTCCACCCATTATATTCTCTTGGTCGTGTGTATATAGGGGGTGCTAATAACCCATCTTGAAATGAGTCAGTTAATGCAGATGTTTCGTTTCCTAAAACACCTGGAATGAGACGAATAACTGCGTCACAAAGCACTGCTGCGCCCAATTCTCCACCTGAAAGAACATAGTCGCCAATGGAAATTTCTTTGGTAATAAACTGATCACGTACGCGTTGATCCACTCCTTTATAGTGCCCACAGAGTATAATTATATTACCCTTCATTGAAAGTTGGTTAGCTAGGCCTTGATTAAGGGTTTGTCCATCAGGAGTCATGTAAATAACTTCGTCATAGTCGCGTTCTTTTTTTAATTTAGAAATGCATTTATCTATGGGTTCAATCATCATAACCATTCCTGCGCCACCACCAAACTGGGTGTCGTCAATAGATTTGTAATTATCAGCTGTGTAATCCCGTAAATTGTGAAAGTGAATACTTACTAGGCCAGCTTCTATTGCACGCTTTAGTATAGAGGCCTCAAAAGGACTCTTAATTAGTTCTGGTAGTACTGTAATAATATCTATGCGCATCGGATATGTTTAAGTTACAAATATAACAAATTGTAAACTTTAATAATAAGTGAAGCGCCTGACTTTGGCTATGTATTTTGCTAAACGTATGACTTGATGACTATATCCAAATTCATTGTCATACCATATGTAAAGGATTATGTTTTTTCCATCATGTCTTACAATAGTGGCTTTACTATCGTAAATAGCTGGAGCAGTACATCCTACGATGTCACTAGAAACGAGTTCATCATTTAATTCATATTTTATTTGCTCAACTAAATTGCCGGTTAGTGCAGCAGTTTTGATTAGATTATTTATTTTTTTAAGTGTTGTGCTTTTTTTGATCTCCAAGTTTAGAATAGCTAAACTTCCATTGGGAACAGGAACCCTAATTGCATTGGATGTTAGTTTGTTTTCAAGAGATGGAAGCGCTTTACTGACAGCTTTTCCTGCTCCAGTTTCTGTAATGACCATGTTGAGAGCCGCTGCCCGTCCTCTTCTGTATTTTGAATGCATATTATCCACTAAGTTTTGATCATTGGTGTATGCATGTATTGTTTCAAGATGACCATGCACAACGCCAAAAGTGTCTTCAATAACTTTTAAAATAGGGGTAATTGCATTGGTAGTACATGAGGCTGCAGAAAAAACATCTATTGTGTCGGGAGAATGTTCTAAATGATTGACTCCATGTACGATGTTTGGAATTTCTTTACAAGGAGCAGTTAGCAATACTTTTTCAGCACCTTTTGAGACTAGGTGTCTTTTTAATCCGTCATGATCTCTAAATACTCCTGTGTTATCAATGATTAGAGCTTCATTTATCCCATAGGCTGTATAATCTATGTTTTCAGGCTTAGAAGCAGATATAATATAAACAGTCATGCCGTTTATGATTAATGCTTGAAGGTTTTTGTCAACGCTCACGGTCCCTGGAAAATCGCCATGAACGGAATCACTTCGCAACAGTGAAGCTCGTTTTTCTAAAGTCTCTGAGTTTATTTTGTCACGGGTAACAATGGCTCTAAGCCGTAGCTGACTGCCACTGCCTGATTTGCCCATCAACTCACGTGCAACCAATCGGCCGATGCGGCCAAACCCGTATAACACGACATCCTTTGGCTCTATTTTAGATTGCTGTTTCGCTTCTTTTAATTTTTTAGACAAAAAGGCAAATGAACTGCTGTTAGAAAGGTCTTCCTTGTGATATTCGTAAGTTAACTTGCCAATATCCAATTTAGAGGCTGGCAAGTTCAATTGTTTAATTGCTTGTGCCATGTCTACAGAATCAAAAATGGAGATGGGTTTGTTTACAAATTCACCTGCATATGCATGAAGCTTGAGAATTTCACTTACATTTCGATCCATTAATTGATTACGAAACAAGACCAATTCAATGGAGTAATCATACCACAGGTCACTAACAATTTTTATAAATTCAACGGCTGATTTTCTTCGGTCAGATTGGAATGCAATTTCAGATTCGTAGGTCGGTTTTATTGGCATTTAGTTTAAATTTTAAATGAATCCTACAAAAGTAAGTCTTCTCAAACGTTTTCGTAACTATTTTAAATAAAAAAATTCAATGCCTAATAATTTTAATAATACAGTGTAATAATCTTTAATTTAGGTTTTTACCTGAACCGGTAGACCACTTTTTCTCCATTATTTTTCACAACAGATAGCCTAAGTACTTTATTGGAATATTTCTCTAACGCTCTCTGGGCGTCGTTAATGGAATTAATGCTAATATCATTTATTTCTGTCACAAAACTTCCCACATAAATCCCGTCAGACTCCCAGTCTGTTCGGTTATTTTCAGAAAGCGAAACCACTTCCAATCCGTAGTCTAAATTGACGGCTTTTAGTGCTTTTTTTTCTGGTTCTTGAAGCGCCCCGATTATTGGTATTTCAATACTAATTCTTTTTTCTAAAGTAACTATTATGTTCATCTTTTTATCGCCTCTTAAAATCAAAACTTCAACCGTATCGTTTGGGTTTTTAGTATTTAAAAACCCTTTCAAATCAGAAAACTTTGAAATAGTTACCCCATCAATTCGTTGAATAATGTCGCCTTTTTGCAGGCCCGCTTTTTCTGCTCCAGTTCCTTTTTGAATATCATTTACATAAAACCCCTCGGTTTCATTTACACCGAATTCTTTAGAGTTTTTACTATTTAATTCACCCCCAATAACGCCTAGAATCCCATTCTGTACATTCCCGAACTCCATCAAGTCTTCAATGACTTTTCGAGCAATATTACTAGGGACTGCAAAAGAATAGCCTATGTAGGATCCTGTTTTTGATGTAATTGCTGTGTTGATGCCAATAAGTTCTCCATTTGTGTTTACCAAGGCACCCCCAGAATTACCAGGGTTTACCGCGGCGTCTGTCTGAATGAATGATTGTGTATTTTGTCCCGATAAATCTCTTGATTTGGCACTTATTATCCCTGCAGTAACTGTAGAGGTTAGGTTGAAAGGATTACCGACAGCCAACACCCATTCTCCGACCTTAGCCAAATTACTATCTCCAAATGTTAAGTAGCTTAAAGGTTCCAAAGTTTTAATTTTTAACAATGCAATATCTGTACTTGAGTCGGTTCCAATTAATTCAGCTGTGTAGGTCTTATTGTCATTTGTAGTAATCTCAATTGATTGTGCTCCTTCAATAACATGGTTATTGGTAATAATATAACCATCTGACGAAATTATTACGCCTGATCCCGTACCTATTTGTGCGCGTTGCTGAGATCGTCCAAAGAATAAGTCTTCATAACTTGTATATCCCTTATTTAGCGTCGTGTTTTTTACATGCACAACTGTTGGTAATGTTTTTTCTGCAGCTGATGTGAAATTTACTGATTCTTCTATTGAATTTAACGAGATCAGTCCAGAAACAGCTGTTGTGGTTAGTACACGACCTTCAGCTATTTCATAAGGCATACTTGTTTCAATAAATAGCTTATAAGTACTGAGAGTCAGGCCACCGCCTAAAGCTGAAATAAATAGAATTGACATAAATTTTTTCATAAAATATTTTTAAGTTTATTAATTCTAAGTTTAAAATTAACTTTTTATTGAATTCATAAAACAAATTTAACGACCTTTTAACAGCTTATTTTAACGTCAAATATTCTTATATTTGTTTTATATGCGGACTCATACATTTTACAAATATCAAGGAACAGGGAATGATTTTGTTATGATTGATAATCGCTTATCCGTGTTCGATACAAACAATTCATCATTAATTGCTCATTTATGTAATCGCCGTTTTGGGGTTGGTGCAGATGGACTTATTTTACTAGAGTCTGATCCAAATTATGACTTTAAAATGGTGTATTTCAATGCAGATGGTCAACAAAGTAGTATGTGTGGGAATGGCGGTCGATGTATTGTTGCTTTTGCTAATTTTTTAGGAATTATCCAAGGAGATGCTCATTTTTCAGCGATTGATGGTCCACATTTAGCAGTCTATGATAATGGATATGTTGAGCTTAAAATGCAAGATGTTCTAACTGTTTCTTCAAAAGAGGACTACTTTGTTCTTGACACAGGGTCTCCGCATTATGTCTCTCTAAAATCAAATCTAGACTCACTAGATATGGCATCTGAAGGTGCTTTTGTTCGTTATAGTGAGCCTTTTAAGTCTAGTGGCGTTAACGTGAATTTCGCTAAAAAAATAAACATGGATACGTTTGCTATTCGCACCTATGAACGTGGAGTTGAAGCGGAGACTTTGTCTTGTGGCACAGGATCCACAGCTGTTGCTATTGCGATGTTTCACTCAGGTCAATCAACATCTAAAGTTATGAATCTAAAAACTCAAGGTGGTAATTTAGTGGTTAGGTTTGAACCGCTCTCTTCTTCTTATTCCAATGTGTGGCTTTGTGGAGCTGCAGTACAAGTTTTTAAAGGAACTTTAGAATGGTAGAATTACAAGGAAACCTCATTAATCTACGAATTATTAAGCTCGAAGATTTAGCATTTTTATATTCATTAGAAAATAATGAATCTTTGTGGGAACTAAGTCAAACTCAAAAACCATTTTCAAAAGAAGTGCTTAGTAGTTATTTAGAAACAGCCCACAAAGATATTAAAGAAATAAAGCAATTAAGGTTAATGATTACTTCTAAAACAAATCAGCCCATGGGGTTTATTGATCTTTTTGATTATGACGCACATAATAAGCGAGCAGGAGTCAGTATTGTTTTAATTGATAAACACCGTCAAAAAGGGTATGGTAAAGACGCTTTGAGCTTACTTGTAAATCATAGCTTTAATGCACTATGTCTACATCAGTTGTATGGAAATATACTAGAAGATAATTCGGCAAGTATAAACTTGTTCAAGTCTGTAGGTTTTGAGAAAGTTGGACTCAAGAAAGAGTGGCGGTTTTACAAAGAGCGATATAAGAACGAATATTTATTTCAATTAATCAATAATGTACTTTAAAAAAATATCAGCAGCCATTGTGTTAATCGGTTTGGCAAGCGCAGGAATTTTTTCCTATTATATTTATTCAGTTATGTTAGTGCCTAACACTAATTTTAATTCTAAAGAAGCCTATATCTTTGTAGCTACAAATGCGATCTTTTCAGATGTAAAAGCGGACTTAGAACCTTTGCTAAAAGATATAGAATCTTTTGAAGTTTTGGCTAAACAAAAAAAATATATAAATAATATTAAAGCTGGACGCTTTCTTATCTCCAAAGGGATGACTAATAATGACATCATCAACTCCATAAGAAGTCGTAATCTACCAATAAAAATAGCGTTTAATAATCAGCATTCTTTAGCAGAATTAGCAAATAGAATTTCGAGCCAAATTGAAGCTAATAATTCCGATTTACTTAGAGTTTTTTCAGATCCAGAATTTTTAGAGGCGAATGGGTTTACATATGAAAATGCACTAGCGATGTATTTGCCAAATAGCTATGAGTTTTTCTGGAATACGTCGGCAACAACATTTAGATCTCGAATGTTAAAGGAATACAACCGCTTCTGGAACGATAAAAGACTAAGTAAAGCAAAAACAATTGATCTTATGCCTTTAGAGGTTATGGCTTTAGCTGCAATTGTCCATGAAGAGTCTAAGCAAGTCTCGGAGCAAGATCGCATTGCTGGAGTCTATATGAATCGTTTAAAAGATGGTTGGCCATTACAAGCCGATCCCACACTTAAATTTGCTGCTTATCAGTTACCTATGTATAGTAACACGGTCATAAAGCGTGTTTTAAACAAACACAAATCAATTGTTTCACCCTACAATACCTATATGTATAAGGGGTTGCCGCCTGGATTAATTGCGATGCCAGATTTATCAGCTATTGATGCAGTGTTAAACTACGAAAGTCATTCCTATTATTACTTTGCAGCAAATGCTGAAAAACCAGGATTCCATAGATTCTCTAACACACTAAGCGGTCACAATAAAAATGCGAGAGCATACCAGTCTTATTTAAACCGAAAAGGAATCAAAAAATAATTTAAAAAACTGAAAATCAAGTAATTGTAGATTTACCTATATTTGCACTGTTTTATTTTACCATAGAGGTTTTAAACCAAACTTTAATGATTTCAGAACGTAACTTTTATTACACGATACTAATCGCTACTATTTTTAGTTTGTTTGTAGCATTTTCTCCTAGTCCAAGAAGCGACTTTCACGAGGCCTCTGCTTCTACAGAAATACTTAACTATAATTTTGTTGTTAGTGAGGTAGCAGAAACATATCCAAGCCCAAAGTCTCCTTTTTTAGATAACTCGTATGTTGCCTTTAAAGAAGCGTTGGCTTTTAAGGAGTCTCAAGGAAAATATGGTGCCGTTAATACATTAGGTTATCTGGGTAAATTTCAATTTGGTATTACTACATTGGAATTACTCGGTATTTACAATCCTGAGAGTTTTTTAACCAATCCAGCACTTCAGGAAAAAGCATTTTTAGCCAACACAAGACGAAATAAATGGGTCTTGAGACGTGACATAAAGCGTTTTGTAGGCAAAGAAATAAACGGTATCGAGGTTACGGAATCCGGAATTTTAGCTGCTGCCCACTTAGCTGGTCCTGGAAATGTGAAACGTTATTTAAGAAGTTTAGGTGCTGAAGATTTTACAGATGCTTATGGAACAGGGATTCCTTATTACATGCGAAAGTTTTCAGGCTTTGACACTTCTTTTGTTACACCTCATAAAAAGCCAAATTCAACTTTGCTTTAATCTTTATGAATAATGAAAATTGCTGGACGCTTGTGGAAATCAAATTTTGAATGTTTCCATTCTTTTGCCGTTTGTGTTTTGATGTATTCTGTGGGTAAGGTAAGGTCACAAGCCACGCATATTTGAGTGTCAGCATGTAGCGTGTTGTGCAAGTCTTCTAAAATACTATTGTTTCGGTAAGGAGTTTCAATAAATAACTGTGATTGGTTCTCGTCAAAAGAACGTCTTTCAAGTTGTTTTATTTTTGTTTTACGCCCTCCTTTTTCAATTGGTAAATACCCATTGAAAGCAAAATTTTGACCATTCATTCCAGAGCTCATCATTGCTAATAAGATTGAAGAAGGTCCTACCAAAGGAATGACCTTAATATTTTTTTTATGTGCAATTTTCACAACTTCTGCGCCAGGATCAGCTACTCCCGGGCATCCTGCATCTGATAAGAGTCCGATGTTATTACCTTCTGAGCATTCTTCTAAAAAAGAAGGAATTTCCAATGGGTCTGTAAACTTATTCAAACTAAACAGAGTTAGACTGGATTGAGATTTACCAGAGCTAACAGTTTTGATAAACTTCCGTGCTGACTTTTCATTTTCTACAATATAAATGTCAATATTTTCGATGATCTTTTTAATAGAAATTGGAAGTATTTCTAACGGAGCATTATCGCCTAAGCCTGTTGGAATTAAATATAGTTTACCAGTCATTCTTTTAGGATTGTTAAGTTAAGCGGATAAGTGTTTTAATGGATGAAAATCAGTCGCGTCTAGCTAGTAAAAGGAGGTTAGACAGATAATTTCTTTGTTAAATCTTCTACGTATTTTCGAAATTGCTTGTCCGTTGTTGAAAGGTTATCAACTGTTTTGCAGGCATGAAGAACGGTTGCGTGATCTCGTTTTCCAATTTGAGAGCCAATACTAGCTAAAGAAGCTTTAGTAAATTTCTTAGCAAAAAACATCGCCAATTGTCTAGCTTGTACAATGTGGCGTTTTCGTGTTTTTGATTGTAAAGTGTCTACATCCATTTGGAAGTAATCCGAAACCACCTTCTGAATGTAATCTATTGAAACTTCTCTTTTGGTGTTTTTTACAAATTTTTCAACAACATCCTTCGCTAATGAAAGTGTGATTTCCTTTTTATTAAAAGATGACTGAGCTATTAATGAAATAATTGCCCCTTCTAATTCACGAACATTAGTTGTAATGTGTTTTGCTAGATATTCAATGATTTCTTCTGGCATTTCAACGCCATCTCTATATAGTTTATTTTTGACTATGGAGACCCGAGTTTCAAAATCTGGATTTTGTAGCTCTGCGGATAATCCCCATTTAAAACGGGATAATAATCGTTGTTCAATATCTTGCATGTCAACCGGTGCTTTATCACTTGTTAAAATGACTTGCTTTCCGTTTTGGTGCAAATGATTGAATATGTGGAAAAACACATCTTGTGTTCCAGATTTCCCCGAAAGGAACTGGACATCATCGATAATTAGGATATCGATTATTTGATAGAAGTGAATGAAATCATTTCTATTATTTTTCTTAACCGACTCAATATACTGCTGCGTAAATTTCTCAGCAGAAATATAAAGAACCGTTTTTTCAGGGTACTTATCTTTGATATCAACTCCTATAGCATGTGCTAAGTGCGTTTTCCCTAACCCAACACCACCAAATATTAATAGCGGATTAAAAGACGTTCCTCCGGGTTTGTTAGCCACCGCAATACTTGCATTTCGTGCGAGTCGATTTGAATCGCCTTCAAGAAAGTTTTCGAATGTATATATTGGATTAAGTTGAGATTCAATTTTGACGTTTCTAATGCCTGGAATCACAAACGGATTTTTTAATTCTGGGTTTTTATTTTTTAAAGGAATGTCCACTTGTTGAGAGTATACCGCAGTTCGGTTTGAACTAGGTATTTTTTCTGTAAATGGTTGTTTATTCCCGTAGGTGTTTTCCATTTTAATGATGTACACCAATTTAGCATTAACTCCAAGCTCTTTTGTTAGAGCTACTTTTAAAATTTTAACGTAATGTTCCTCTAACCATTCGTAAAAGAATTTACTTGGAACCTGTATGCTCAGAGCATGGTTGTCAAGTTTAACAGCTACAATAGGCTCAAACCATGTTTTATAGGCTTGTGGTTGTATGTTGTCTTTAATAAAGTCTAGACAATTTTCCCATACCGATTGAGCACTGTTATTCATTTCTTAATTTTATTTAGTTAGCTAGGAGTGAAACAAATTAAATTTGGGGAATTTTATATGTTTTTGCTCAATACAAATATGTGAACAAATTTCTTAAAAAAAAAATCGAATTGAAGTGAATATTTAATTTTTTTTCCTCATGTTTATTTAAAATTAAAAATACAAATTTAATACATGAACACACATCAAACCGAGATTAAAGTTAGATACGGTGAGACAGACCAAATGGGTGTTGTATACCATGGAAATTATGCTCAGTATCTGGAAATAGGGCGTTTAGAATGGCTTGATGCTATTGGGGTCTCCTATAGAGAAATGGAAGCCAATGATGTAATGCTTCCAATTGTTTCAATGAACATAAAATACTCAAAATCAGCTATTTATGGAGATATTTTAACGGTTTCAACTACGCTTTTGAAGCGTCCAACAGCTTCTATCGAATTTACTTATGAAATTCACAATTCTAGCGGTGAATTACTAACTACTGCACAGACTAAATTAGCGTTTATTAACATGAAATCGAATTTTCCAATGCGTTGCCCGCAATATATTTTAGACGAACTGCTAATTTAATCGTTTAAAACTTCAACTTTAATTTGATGAAAGGCTTCAAAAGTTCTTATTGAGCTTTTTAAGTTCATTTTTTGGACTAAAACTAATACCTCACACTCCATTTCTATGCGTTGAGATTTTATAATCAGTTGCTGTTTTTTGATAATTCGCATTACTTTACTCATGTCTTTGTAAACAAAACTTAGTTTCAATGGAATTAAAATATCTAGTGTCTTAATTTGACTTACCTCTAGACTTAATTTAGCAGTTGCTTTGTAGGCGCTAATAAGACCGCCTACTCCAAGTTTAGTGCCTCCAAAATACCTTATCACTACAATTAGTATATTGGTGACCTTAAATGCCTGTAGTTGTCCATAAATTGGGAGTCCAGCACTATTATTTGGTTCCCCATCATCAGAGACTCTGTAGTATATTGTTTCGAGACCATGTTGGTAAGCATAGCAAAAATGTCCAGCACTAGAATGTTTCTGTTTTAGCTCCTCAAGCGCCTTCTTGACTTCTTGATCTGTTTCTATTGGAATGGCATATCCATAAAACTTGCTACCTTTATCTTTGTAAAGTACTTCTAAGCTTGGCGTGTTAATTGTTTTGTAGTTAAACACTTTCTAGGAGTTTTTCAAGACTGAGTTGTTAAACAAATCGATGACATCTTCATTTTTAGGATTATTATTCCACGCACGTATCCCTAATATTGATGCAGCATCTGTGTTTTCTTTTGTGTCATCAATGAAAAAACAGTTTTTGGCAATAAGGTTATTTTTTATCAGTACAAACTCATAAATAGAGTGGTCTGGTTTTCTTAATTTTATCTCATGCGATAGATAAAATTGGTCAAAACAGTTTTTAAAGCGAAGGTATCGGTCCAACGACATGTTTTCAATGACCTGCTCAATGTGAAGTTCATTGGTGTTACTTAATAGGATGAGCTTATACTTTTTTAAAGAAGCCAGATGTTCAATAAATGTCAAACGATGTTCTGGAAAGTCTAAAATAATTGAGTTCCAAGCTATTGTAAATTCTTTATTTGATATCATTGGGAATTTTTTCGTGAATGAAGTAATAAATACATCCGTAGAAATCAATCCTTTTTCATAATTCATAGCTATTTCAAGCATCTCATTTGTAATAGTAGAGATTCCTAACTTATTCATAGAACGCTCAATTGCGGGTTTGTCCAAATTAATAAAGACATCACCAAAATCAAATATCAGAGTGTTAATCATTTAATATTATTTTTAAGCAATCGGAATCAATGAATGATTCTTTTGTTGGTATGCCTCTAAGTTGAGGTTTTTTAACACCTTTTTTTAAATAGATTTCACTTGAAAATACACGAGCTTCATCCCAAAGTCCTTCATTTATAAAAGCTTGCAATGTCTTTTGTCCCCCTTCAACGATTACAGATGTAATTTTATTTAAATACAGGGCTTTGCTAACTTGAGCTGCTAAAGGTTTATTGGGGTCTATTTCACTCTTAGTGAGCTTAATGGTTTTTGCCTCGGAATTAAATACTTGACTAGACCTAGGCAGTGTGTTTTTAATGTCAATAACAATTCTAATAGGGTTTTGGCCTTGAACCTCTCTTGTTGTCAAGCGAGGGTTGTCCATAACTATTGTATTGGCGCCTACTAGTATGGCCTGTTCTTCTGCACGCCACTGGTGCACAAGTTGCCTTGAGCGTAAGTTGCTAATCCATACTGGCTTAATTTCTGTTTTGCTTAGTGGCGCTATAAATCCGTCTTTGCTTTCAGCCCATTTTAATATAATATAAGGACGCCTTTTAGAATGATAAGTAAAAAAGCGCTTGTGGTGGATTTTACATTCTGTTTCTAAAACCCCGACGATAACCTCGCATCCAGCTGCCTTAAGTTTAGAAATTCCTTTCCCACAGACTTTTTCGTGTTCATCCAAGCACCCAATGACAACCCTAGGGATTTTGTGAGCAATAATTAAGTCACTGCAGGGAGGAGTTTTTCCAAAATGAGAGCAGGGCTCAAGGGTCACATATAGAGTTGATTTTTCTAAAACCTTAGGATCTCTTATGCTTAGAATTGCGTTAACTTCTGCGTGAGCTTCTCCATAAGGGCTTGTGTAGCCTTCAGCAATAATTGTGTTCTCAAACACAATCACACACCCAACCATTGGGTTGGGAGCCGTTGATCCTAGTCCATTTTTGGCGATTTCTATACAGCGTGCTATGTATTGTTCGTGCTTGATTATAGTTTTATTTTGACTGTTTCTGTTTTGTTAATTAGGTAGCTGTGGTTAATTCCTAGAGCTTTGAACTGAATTGTTCCTTCATACCTAACTTTAAGAGTGCGGTTTAATACACTGTTTAGCAAACCGTTCAAAAAACCATTGGGGTCTTTATCAAATAGATCCTTAGTATTTATCTGAATTTTTAATGGAATTGTGAAATCAGCAGCAGCAGGGACTTTGAATTTTTCTGTTTCAATCTTGCCAAAAGAAATGTCATTAACATAAACTTGCACACCATCCGTGTTAAGGCGTCCCCCAATCAAATTCGGGTTGTTAAATAATGCGTTTGCGCTCAATATTACTTTAGTTGAACTGGCAGTGATGAATTTAATGTTGTCAACTTTTATAAACTTAGGTTTTTGTTTAATACCGCAGCTTGTAGATGCTATAATAAAGAGAAGTAAAGTAACTTTTTTCATCATTTTTTTGGGGATATATGTGTATCTTCGAATTACAAAAATAAGATTTATTAATTGGTATCCATTGTATGCGTATTAGAGAAATTAAAATCGAGGATAATTCACAAATTGAATCGGTTATAAAATCTACATTTAAAGAACTTGGCCTTCCTTTGGTTGGCACTGCTTACGAAGATATAGAAACGACTCGAATGTATGAATCCTATCAAGAACAAAAATCAATTTATTTTGTAATTGAAGAGGAGGGTCTAGTTAAAGGCGGGGGCGGAATCAAATCACTTTCTAGTGCAGACAACGGCGTTTGTGAGCTTCAGAAAATGTATTTCTCTGTTGATTTACGAGGAAAAGGATATGGCCAAAAACTTCTTAGTGTTTGTTTAGACGCAGCTCAAAAAATGGGCTACACCCACTGCTATTTAGAAACGCTTTCGGAGCTTAAAAAAGCACTGAAATTATATAAATATAACGATTTTAAAAACCTCAACACTCCTATGGGCCAAACCGGACATACTTCTTGTGGTATTTGGATGTTAAAAACGATATAATGCAACTGAAATCACTTCATAACTTTTTCAAAAATGGGCTTATAGGTTATTACCCAAAAGAAGAGATTGATGCCTTTTTTTATAGAATTTGTGATATGCATTTAAATTTAAAACGCATAGATATCGCTTTAAAATCTGATATGATTGTCGCTGCTCAAACATTTGAGTATTTTGAAATGGTCATCGAACGCTTATTGAACTATGAGCCCATTCAGTACATTCTCGGATCCACTTTTTTCTTTGGTTCGGACTTCATAGTTGATAAGCAAGTATTAATTCCGCGTCCTGAGACTGAAGAGCTGATTAGTTGGATTCTAGATCAAGTCGATACCAATCAGCCTATCAAAATATTAGATGTAGGCACGGGTTCTGGGTGTATTGCTATTAGTTTAGCTAAGCAGCTTCCTCGTGCAGAAGTCTATGCGATGGATGTAAGTTCGGGTGCATTGTCAATTGCAAAACAAAACGCCGAAGCTAATGGGGTTGTTGTTCAATTCATTGAAGCTAGTGTCTTAGAGTGGGAAAACCAAGATTTATTGTTTGATGTTATAGTATCTAATCCGCCATATGTGCGCGAAAGTGAAAAAGAAATGATGTCTCCTAATGTGCTGAATCACGAGCCTCGCTTAGCACTTTTTGTGGAAAACAATAACCCTTTGCTCTTTTACAAAGCGATTCTTGAGATGAGTAAAAAAAACTTGACTATAGAGGGCTTAATCTTTTTTGAAATCAACGAGTATTTAGCCGAAGAAACAAAATCTCTTTTTCTTTCAACTTTTTTTGAAGGGGTTCAGTTAAAAGCAGATATTTTTTCTAAGAAGAGGATGCTTTGTGCCAAAAAACGTTGATTTTGTATTTGATAAGTTGCTAATAAAATCTCATTTAATTCGCAGTTGAATACCACTCATTTTCATATCTTGGTGTTGGTAATTAATACGCTATATTATTTTTTTGATGAAAGAAAAAGAACAGATTTTTAAATTGCGGGAAGAGCTTAGTCAGCATAATCATAGCTATTATGTATTGGACGAACCTTCTATTACAGATTTTGAATTTGATGTTAAATTAAAACAACTACAAGCTCTTGAACTAAACTACCCTGAGTTATACGATGCAAGCTCACCAACTCTAAGGGTGGGGGGAGAAGTTACTAAAAACTTTGAAACTATAGTACATGCACAACGCATGTATTCTTTAGATAATTCATATTCAAAAGAGGACTTAATGGACTGGGAAGTGCGTTTGCGAAAAATGGTAGATGGTCCTATTGCGTACGCCTGTGAACTTAAATATGATGGAGCATCTATTAGTTTAACCTATGAAAACGGATTGCTGGTGCAGGCCCTCACGCGGGGCGACGGAACCCAGGGGGATAATGTGACAGCCAATATAAAAACCATTAAATCAGTGCCTTTAAAACTACAAGGGGACTACCCTTATAAATTTGAAATTCGTGGCGAAATTGTATTGCCTTTTTCAGGCTTTAAAACATTAAACGAAGAGAAGATTGCAGCTGGAGAAGAGCCATATAAAAACCCAAGAAACACAGCTTCTGGGAGTTTAAAGCTTCAAAACAGTGTTGAGGTTGCTAGGCGTCCTTTGGAGTGTTTGTTGTACAGTATTGTTGGAGAAAATACAGGGATACAAACCCAGTTTGATAATCTTGAGAAAGCCCGTTCCTGGGGTTTTAAAGTCCCTAACGTTGCCAAAATTTGTGATTCGATTGATGATGTTTTGGAATTCGTAAATTATTGGGATGTACACCGTCATGAATTGCCTTATGAAACAGATGGTATTGTTGTAAAGGTAAATAACTTATTCCAACAAGCGGAGTTAGGCTTTACGGCCAAAGCCCCGCGTTGGGCGATGGCTTATAAATTTAAAGCAGAACAAGTGTCTACTTTGCTTGAACACATTTCGTATCAAGTGGGCCGAACCGGCGCTATTACTCCCGTAGCAAACCTACTCCCGGTAGAGTTAGCAGGAACAATCGTAAAAAGAGCGTCTCTACATAATGCGGATCAAATTGATAAATTAGACGTTCGTATTGGTGATTGGGTTTATGTCGAAAAAGGCGGTGAGATCATTCCCAAAATCATTGGTGTAGACCTAAGCCGTCGTAAGCAAGGTTCAGACAAAATAGTTTATATTAATTATTGTACCGAATGTGAATCCCCTTTGGTTAGAAAAAAAGGAGAAGCACAGCATTATTGTCCAAATGACATGGGGTGTTCACCTCAAATTATTGGGCGTATTCAACATTATATTTCTAGAAAAGCGTTGGATATTGAAGGACTGGGTGGTGAAACAGTCGCTTTGTTGGTCAATGCGGGTTTGATCCGAGATTATGCAGATTTATATGAGTTGACAGCAGATCAAATCATTCATTTAGATCGGATGGCTATTAAGAGTGCAGATAATTTAGTCAATGGCGTTCAAGCATCTAAAGAGGTGTCTTTTGAACGTGTCTTGTTTGGGTTAGGCATTCGTTATGTTGGAGAGACGGTTGCTAAAAAATTAGCAAAACATTATAAGTCGATAAAGGCTTTGTCGGAAGCTACTTTAGAAGGTTTGGAAACAGTTGATGAAATTGGAGTTAAAATAGCTGAGAGTGTCGTAGCATTTTTTAAAAACGAGGCGAATATTAGAATGGTTTCTCGTTTGATACTCTATGGCGTTCAGTTAGAGTTGTCAGAAGAAGCTCTCTCTAACCAAACGACCCAATTACAGGGGCTTCGTTTTGTGGTCTCGGGTATTTTTGAAACAGTTTCTAGAGACGAGCTTAAAGAGTTAATAGATTCTAACGGCGGAAAAGTAGTAAGTTCCATTTCTGCTAAGACTTCATTTGTGGTCTCTGGCGCAAATATGGGGCCGAGTAAACGTACCAAAGCGGATAGTTTGAAAGTTCCTATTATTTCTGAAAAAGAGTTTTTAGAGATGCTTTAAGCTGGTTTATTTTTAATACTTCTGAATGGCAACTTTAGGAAGAAATTAGTAAAAATTAAATATATAGTTAATATTTTTGTTAGATGATTGAAGAACAGGTAATTCTTGTAAATGAACAGGATGAGCAAATTGGATTAATGCCAAAAATGGAAGCGCATCAAAAAGCCGTATTACACCGTGCTTTTTCAGTTTTTGTTTTTAATACTAAGAATGAATTAATGTTGCAACAAAGAGCAGCCCATAAATACCATTCTCCATTATTATGGACCAATACATGTTGTTCTCACCAACGTAACGGAGAATCTAATATTGAAGCAGGAACCCGGCGCTTAAAGGAAGAAATGGGATTTATAACCCCACTCAAAGAAACAACCTCTTTTATCTACAAGGCTCCTTTTGATAATGGGCTTACAGAGCACGAACTTGACCATATATTGGTTGGACATTTTGAAAACTCTCCTATGATCAATTTGGAAGAAGTGGAAAGCTGGAAGTGGATGCCATTGGAATCTGTGAAGTCAGATATTGAACTTCAACCAGCACTCTATACCGAGTGGTTTAAAATCATATTTGAAAAATTTTATGAACATATAAATACAACTAATGAAAGTAACAGTAAGTAGAAAAGCACATTTTAATGCCGCACATAGATTATACCGTCCTGATTGGAGCTTTGAGAAAAATGATGCTGTTTTTGGGAAGTGTAATAACCCAAATTTTCACGGCCATAATTACGATTTAACCGTAAGTGTAACTGGTGAAATTGATCCAGAAACAGGCTATGTTGTGGACGTGAAAATATTGAAAGACTTTATAAAATCAGAAATTGAAGATGCGTTTGATCATAAAAATTTAAACGTTGATGTTCCTGAATTCAAAAATTTAAATCCCACTGCCGAAAACATAGTAGTGGTTATCTACGATAAATTAAAAGCGGTACTCGATTCAAACCTAGTATTGGAAGTTACACTTTATGAAACACCTCGTAATTTTGTAACTTATTCAGGCTAATAATACCAATTAAAGATAAAAATATGCTTTATCCTTTTAAATTTCAACCCATTCTTAAAGATAAAATTTGGGGGGGTCAAAAACTTCAGAAAATTTTAAAGAAGCCCACTACTTCTGCTGAAGCGGGTGAAAGTTGGGAAATCAGTGACGTAAAAGGTGATACCTCTATTGTATCAAATGGCACTATGGCAGGAACGTCTCTTAAGTCGTTAATGGAACTTCACACTACTGAGTTGTTGGGGCATAAGAATTTTCAACAATTCGGTACCAAATTTCCTTTGCTTATAAAATTCATTGATGCCAAATTGGCCCTTTCAGTCCAGTTGCATCCTAACGATGCCCTGGCTAAATCGCGCCATAATAGTTTTGGGAAAACCGAAATGTGGTATGTAGTTCAAGCAGATTCCGACTCAAACCTAATTGTTGGTTTTAACCAACCGATGACTAAAGAATTATATTTAAAACATCTTGAAGCCAAAACCCTTGAGTGTATATTAAATTTTGATAAAGTTGATGCAGGTGATACTTATTTTATTGAAGTTGGGAGGATTCATGCTATTGGGGCTGGTGTCCTTTTAGCTGAGATTCAACAAACCAGTGACATCACTTACCGCGTTTATGACTGGGATCGCGTTGATTCTGAAGGAAATCATCGTGAATTGCATAATGATATTGCACTGGAAGCTTTTGATTTTGACATGCCTGATAATTATCGAGTTAACTATTCTCGTGATTCCCAGACGTCTACAGAGTTAGTCTCTTGTCCTTATTTCACGACCAATGTTATAGAAGTAAAGACATCACTTTTAGTCAAAAACAACCACGATTCATTTATGATATATATGTGCGTTGAGGGTAGTGCAGTTATTAATATTGAGGGCTATCAAACGGAATTTTCTATGGGCGAGACAGTATTAATTCCAGCGTGTATTAAAAGCTTTTCTATTTCTACAAATCATGCAAAACTTTTAGAAGTTTATATTTAAAATTACGTAGTTTTGCAAAAACAAAATTTATAGATTATGGCTAACGTTAGAAATTTAAAAAAAGATATCAATTACGTGTTGGGAGATATAATTGAAGCAGTATACATTTGGGAATATGCTAATACAGACAAAGACACTAAAAAAAGTGAAGCTTTAATTGATGAAGCCATAGCAACTTTTGACCAATTGATCGAAAAAGTAAACGCTAAGAAAGTTGAAAATCAAAAAGCACATTACAAGTCAATTGCTCAAAATCTTGAAACTCAAGGAAAGGCATTAATCGAAAAGATTAACAACCTGTAAATTATTCAGACTTTATTTTCTTAATGTAGTCTTCCAAAATAATGCCATATTTAGAATTGGCAATATTTTTTGGAAGTACGCTGTTTATGGTCTCTAAGTATTTCACATTGGCATCATAAATCTCAGCTACTGCTAAATAAGGAGATACTTCACTGTGTTTATTGTTGATAGCAAAGTTAATGCTGTATAAATAGCTTCGTCGCAATACGTTATCTATTTTTGATTGTATTTCTTCTGCTAGCTCTAAGTTCAGATCCTTTTGTGCATTTATCTTATCCTTTATAAATTCTAGCTTTTGGTCTTTAAATCGAGTCATGTCTTCGTAGTAAGATTCTAACAATTCTTGTTGAGCGCCTCCTTCTATTTGAGCATCAAATTTAAAACGCTTAATAGAGGTGTTTATCTTAGTCTCACCAATACTGCCAAAAAACGATATGCGTTCAGCATTGACGTCTTCAGATAAGCTTAAGAATAGTATTTCTGCCTCTCCAAGGTTACAACCCAACTTGAAACTAGTCGAATTATTAATAACCAAGGAATCTAAAGTAATATAGCTAGCCTCTTCTACATGTTGGAGGTAAAGAGTCCCTTTCTGAAGGCCTTCAATAGTTCCACTAACCGTCATTTTTTTATTGGTTTGACTACAAGCTGTTATTAGAAGAATACTAATATATAATAAAGACTTTTTCATAAGAAGTTTTGAAGTTCAAATATAATTATTTTTAAGCATTTGCGGCCGCTAGTTCCATAAGTATTGTACACGCGATTGCCGCGATAGTTCCTATGGCATACCCAAATACAGCCAACAAAACTCCTACAGTTGCTAAGGATGGATGAAATGCAGATGCAACTATAGGGGCGGAGGCTGCTCCACCTACGTTTGCTTGGCTACCAACAGCTAAAAAGAAGTAAGGAGCTCTAATTAATTTTGCAACTCCAATTAAAAGAAGTGCGTGAATAGTCATCCAAACAACTCCAATAGCGATAAGACCTGTGTTGTCAAAAATCATAGTCAAATCCATTTTCATTCCAATTGTAGCCACTAAAATATAAATAAAGACACTCCCAAATTTACTAGCGCCTGCGCCTTCATAGTTTTTAGCTTTAGTAAAAGAAAGTCCTATAGCGATCAAAGTAGCAATACTAATCATCCAAAAGAATGAGGACCCTAGAAAAGTAAATATATTTCTGGAGGTTTCAGATTTTATCGTGGCGATATAGTCGCTAAAAAAAGGAGCTAAAAAGCCGGAGCATAAATGTGCAAAGCTAACGGTTCCAAAAGCAATCCCTACCATAATCATAATGTCGGTTAGTGTGGGGGTGCGTTTGACACTTTCTGTAAAGTTTGATACTTTATCTTTTAAAGTTTCTATTGCGGTGGTATCTGCTTTTAACCATTTGTTTATTTTGTCGGATTTCCCGATGCCTATTAAGAGTAGTGCCATCCATATGTTGGCTACGACAATATCAACAAAGACCATTCCGCCATACAGTTTTTGGTTGTACCCATATATTTCCAGCATTGCAGTTTGATTAGCACCGCCACCAATCCAGCTTCCAGCCAGAGTGGAGAGGCCTCTCCAAACAGCATCAGGTCCAATGCCTCCAATGGTTTCTGGAGAAATAAATGAAATTAGAAAAATAGCTATCGGGCCTCCAATAATGATGCCTAAGGTTCCTGTAAAAAACATAATCAAAGCTTTCCAGCCTAGGTTAACAACTCCTTTTAAGTCGATACTCAGTGTCATTAACACCAATGCAGCGGGTAATAAATAACGACTGGCTACATAGTATAAATTACTACTTCCTTTAATGATTTCACCAGTTGGAGCTGAACTTTCCCATTCGGGAGCAATCCATCCAAGAGTTGTGAATAAAGCAGGTAGCATATAAGCCATGAATAAACCTGGAACTATTTTGTAAAACTTTTTCCAGAAGCCTGTAGGCCTTGATTCTGTATAAAAAATCAATGCTATTGCAGACATCAATAAACCGAATACAATAGTGTCGTCTGTGAATAATGGAATTGTGTCTGTCATAATTTAATTTGTTGCAAATATATAAAAAATCATTTGTGGTATAAGTATTGATTTTTGTAAACCTAATAATAGATTTTTTCATTTAGCTTTGAAAGCATCATCTTTTTAACAATGCTTTTTAGTGAAAATAAAGTTAAATTTTAATTGCAAAAGTATTCTGGCACGGAAGTTGAAATCAATGATTTGTATTACTTGTTTAGTAATATGTTTTGGTTGGTTAGTAGTCAAAAGTATCATTGTAAAATGATGCTTTTTTCTGTTTTAACAAAATTGATACTGTCTATTTAATAAGTCTAAAAGTTAAATTTATTCGCTGATCAATCAGTTTCTTTGTTTTTGGTATTTGGTGAAACCAGTGGTGTTGGGTTTCTCCTTTCATTAGTAATAAACTGCCGTTTTGTAATGTTAGTTTATGTTTGAGCGTTTTTATGTTTTTATGTTTAAGATGAAAAAGACGATCAGCTCCAAGACTTAAGGAGGCTATCACTGGATTTTCTCCAAGTTCTTTTTCATCATCTGCATGCCAACCATTACTATCTTGACCATCTCTATATAGATTTAACAAACAAGACGAGAAAGTCATTTCAGTTGCTTTTTCAATCTTCAATTTTATGGCATTCAGAACCGGGGTAAATGGTTGAGGTGACATGGATATATTTGAATATCCATATGCTTTGTTATTGTTTGCATGAAAAGCCGTTAGACGGGGCTGTTTATACAACTTTCCGTATACTTTAATATCATCTTCAATCCAATTGGTCTGATGATAAATGGCCTCAAATAATTCCCTAGATTCTTCTAAATTAAAAAATGCTGGAGTATAGTCGATTTCAGCATTTAATAATTTAATTTTTAGGGTTTCCGATGCTTCAAATAAAGACATATTAATAGTTTTCTCTAATTTAGTTTAAGTTTTATTTCTTGCCAACCTTTAGCAATTAAATATAAGACTAATCCAAAAAAAAAGCGGCCCGTTAAGACCGCTTTTTTTTGAGTATAGAAAATGACTATTTGATCATTTCGTAACTACGATTAATAAAATTTGTCAAAGCTTCTCCTTTTAAAAGTCCTTGTGACAATTGTGCTAAGTCTAAACTTTGATTGATTAATCGCTCTTGCTTTTTCTTTGTTTTTGTATTCAAAATCTCACTAATAAGTTCGGAATTAGTGTTGACAACAAGATTGTACATTTCCGGCATATTGCCCATTCCAAACATACCGCCACCGCCAGTTTGTTGCATCTCTTTCATACGACGCATAAACTCAGGCTGTGTGATCATAAAGGGTGCTGAATTACTATCCATTGCTTCTAATTGAACCATAAATTTTTCTGACGGCACTACTTCTTTTAAAACGGTGTCAAGAGCTGTTTTCTCGTCTTCACTTAGCTTTGATGCGGTAGTTTCATCCTTTTTAATCAGGTTGTCAACATGATCAGAATCCACTCTCACAAATGAGATGTTTTCTTTGGTGCTTTCAAGTTTTTGAATTAAGTGAGATACAATAGGAGAGTCTAACAATAAAACCTCATAACCTTTTGTCTTAGCAGCTTCGATATAACTGTGTTGTGCGTCTTTGTTAGAAGCATACAGGAAGACTAATTTGTCGTCCTTGTCCGTTTGGTTAGCTTTGATTTTATTGTAAAGCTCATCATAGGTGTAGTATGTTCCATCAACAGTAGGGTAGAGGACAAACGCTTCTGATTTCTCAAAAAACTTATCTTCTGAAAGCATTCCGTATTCAATTACAATTTTAATATCATTCCATTTAGCTTCAAAATCTTCTCTGTTTGAATTGAAAAGAGATTTCATTTTATCAGCTACTTTCTTGGTAATATAAGATGCGATTTTTTTAACAGCACCATCGGCTTGAAGATAAGATCTTGATACATTCAATGGAATATCCGGAGAATCAATCACCCCACGAAGCATGGTTAAAAATTCAGGAACAATCCCTTCCACATTGTCTGTTACAAACACTTGGTTTTGATACAATTGAATTTTATCCTTTTGCATGTTCATATCCTCTCCCATTTTTGGGAAATATAAAATCCCAGTTAAATTGAAAGGATAATCTACATTTAAATGAATATTGAACAAAGGCTCTTCGAATTGTGCAGGATATAATTCTCTGTAAAACCCTTTATAGTCTTCATCCTTTAGCTCAGCTGGTTGCTTAGTCCAAGCAGGTGTTGGATTGTTTATGATGTTATCAACCGTCACTTTTTGTTTCGGTTCGGTAGTCTCTTTTCCGTCTTTATCAGTGGTTGTTTTTGGTTCATGCGTTTCATCATCAATTTCTTTAGTCCCAAATTTAATCGGGATCGGCATGAATTTGTTGTATTTATTTAGAAGTGACGTAATTCTGGGCTCTTCTAAAAATTCTATAGAATCTTCGGCGATGTGTAAAATAATTTCTGAGCCACGTTCTTTTTTGTCAGAAGCTTCGAGGGTATACTCAGGGCTTCCATCGCAAGTCCAATGGGCCGCAGGTTCATCTTTAAATGACTTAGTGATTATTTCTACTTTTTCAGCAACCATAAATGCGGAATAGAATCCCAGTCCAAAATGACCGATAATTCCAGAGTCGTCTAATTTATCTTTGTATTTGTCTAAGAATTCTTCTGCTCCAGAAAAAGCAACTTCATTAATATACTTTTGAACTTCTTCTGAAGTCATTCCAAGACCTTCATCAATAATATGAAGCTTTTTACCTTCTTTGTCAATTTTTATTTCAATTTTTGGACTTCCATATTTGACAGTAGTCTCTCCAATATTGGTAAGATGTTTTAATTTTAACGTTGCATCAGTCGCATTACTTACAAGTTCACGTAAGAATATTTCATGATCACTGTAGAGAAATTTCTTTATCAGTGGGAAAATATTATCAACAGATACATTAATTTTTCCTTTGGACATAATTAGTGTGTTTTTAGTTTATTAATTCAAATGCTATATGTCAAAAAAAATACCAAATATTAAAAAGTGACAAACTGACATTTTAGTTTATATTTGTTACTCTTTTTATAAAATAATAAGGATGTACAACTCAAAAATAATAGGATTAGGACATTATGTTCCAGATAACATTGTAACGAATGACGATTTGTCTAAGGTCATGGACACGAATGACCAGTGGATTCAAGAGCGTACGGGGATAAAAGAGCGACGTTGGGTCCAAGAGGGAGATGGACAGTCCACTTTTACTATGGGATTAGAAGCTGCCAAAAAGGCCATTTCTAACTCTGGAATCAATAAAGAAGACCTTGACCTTATTGTGTTCGCCACTTTAAGCCCTGATTATTATTTCCCTGGCCCTGGAGTTCAAGTGCAAGAAGCTTTAGAAATTAATACAGTAGCTGCACTCGATATTAGAGCCCAGTGTTCTGGGTTTGTTTATTCAATTTCTGTTGCAGATCAATTTATTAAAACTGGAATGTATAAGAATGTTCTTGTTATAGGTAGTGAATTACAATCTCGAGGTATTGATAAATCAACTCGAGGTCGTAGTATCTCAGTTATATTCGGAGATGGAGCTGGTGCGGCAGTTTTAACACGAGAAGAAGATCCTTCTAAAGGGATTCTTTCTACGCATATTCATTCTGAAGGTAAGCACGCCCTTGAATTGGCAACGGAAGCACCAGGAATGGGAACGCGTTGGGTTACAGATATCATAAAAGACAACAACCCAGAAGATTTTAGTTACCGTCCTTATATGAATGGGCAATTTGTTTTTAAACATGCAGTCAGACGATTTAGTGAAGTTATAAATGAAGGTTTACAAAAAAATAATTTAGAAGTTTCTGATATCGACATGTTGATTCCACATCAAGCAAACCTAAGAATATCTCAATTTATTCAGAAGAAATTTGGTTTGTCTGATGATCAGGTTTATAACAACATTCAGAAATATGGCAACACTACGGCAGCCTCTATACCAATCGCTTTATCTGAAGCACATCAGCAAGGTAAAGTCAAAGAAGGCGATACAGTTGTGCTAGCCGCTTTTGGAAGTGGATTTACTTGGGGAAGCGTAATTATAAAATGGTAATTAGTCTTATAGGAAGCTAGTCCCTGCTTTCTCATCATTAGTTCTGTTTTTACGCGATTTTGCACTGTATTTAGTGCTTCCGAATCGGTAATTAATGCCCAAATAAACAGTATTACTCTCCCAGTTAAATTCTCCTTCTTGGATATAAGGCTTGGTGCCCTTAAAGCGAAATTTCATTGTATTAAATACGTCATTGTAATTTAAACTGATACTTCCTTTGCCTTTAGCAAAACTGACACGTGATCCGATATTTAAATAGTACTGTGGCTTTACGTCGTACTGTAAATTTGAATTTCTACCTTGATAAAACCCAAAGGCTGTCAGGGTTATTTTTTCGCTAACTTTAAAATTGTTGTATAGTCTGAAATTCCAAGCAACATTATCAACCGAGTTTGTTTCTGTAATTATGTCATTTACAGTAGCGGTTTCTATCGGTGCACTTAGTCGTTCTGCTATGCCTTTAAGAGTTTGAGAATATAAATCAAAACTACCGTTTAAGCTCCACCACTTTGAAGGCTTATAGCTGCTAGATAATTCAATGCCGTAAGCAGTTGAATTATCAAAATTATCATGAGTAAAAATTAAACGACCCGAATTAACATCCGAACGGTCAATAAACAAAGCCCGGTTGATTTCATTTGAAATCCCCCTAAAAAAGGTTCCAAATGTCACACTACCTCCCCTTAGGTTCCGTGTAAAATTAAATTCTACAGAGTTCGTAAATTGTGGTTCTAAGTTGCTATTGCCATAAGAAGACACCAATGGTGTGCTCCATTCTTTGATAGGGTTAATTTGCCCAATTCCGGGACGATCCACTCGTTTACTGTAATTAAGTTGAAATGCATTTTTTTCGGAAAACTCGTAAGTGATATAAGCAGAAGGATAAAGTTCAAAATAGTCATTTGTAAAAGCACTTTCTGCACTTGCAGCGTTCGTCTGAACTGCTATGGCACTGACGTCTACATTTTCTAGTCTTAATCCCAGTTGATATGACCATTTATTAATGATTGTATTATAGTTTCCATAAAGCGAATAAATATCGCGTATGTAATCAAAATTTATGTTTGGTGTTGGGGCAAGAACCCCAATCGCGTTAAAAGTGTCTCCATTGGATTCATAATCAATTAAAGACTTGAAAATATTGGCCTGAAGTCCAAGTTCTATTTTTGAATTTTCTGAGATAGATTTCGCATAGTCTATATTTATGGTGGTTCGTTTGCGATTTGTTTTATTGAAATCAATATAATCGACGGTAGTACCCACAGGAAATAAGAAATTAGCGATACTGCCACCACTGTAGGAGTTAAAGTCTATTTCAATTTCTAGATTATGTCCATACTCGTTAAAATTAATCTTATAATCAAGGTTGTATTGGCTAGTTGAATCATCTCCATCATTAAGCCATAGTTGTGTTTGATTAAATGAAGCGTTGTCTGCGTAAATAGCATTGGTTTCCCCGCTATCATTTGCAACCGATTTATTTTGATTTGTAAAAACAGAAACTGTTTGCTTATCATTTATGTAATAATCCAATCCAAATTTAACTAAATTGTTTTGGGAGTTGTTAGTGAATTCAAATAACTGTTCGGAATTATTTTCAGGTCTTTTTACGATGCCATAATTTATATTTTTGGATATATTATTGCTGTAATTAGCAAAAACATTTAATTTTCCATTTCGATAATTGGTAATTAGTGAGCTATTCAGTTTAGTTGATTTTTCACGTGAAACCCCCATGCTAAGGTTTCCATTAAAGCCAAGCATTGTGTTTTTGTGTAAAACAATATTAATCAATCCACTCATCCCCTCAGGGTTATATTTTGCAGAAGGGTTTGTGATAAGCTCGATCGATTTAATGGCTGTTGAAGGAATTTGTTTTAAGAGTTGAGCCGCAGGAATATTTGATAGTTTCCCATCTACCATAATCTGTACATTCGAATTCCCTCTTAAGCTAATGTTGCCCGTTTGAATATCGACATTCACAGATGGAATGCCAACCATTAATTCAGAAGCGGTCCCACTAGTGGCTAAATCCTTTCCAATAGTAATCACTTTCCTGTCTGCTTTTTGTTGAATACTTGAAGTCTCAGCGATTATTGTAACCTCGTCTAAAGCGGTGTTGTTTTGCTCTAAATTTAGAATTCCTAAATCTACTTTCTTGGTATCTTGGTTCATGACTACTTTGTTTTCTAGAGTAGTGTAACCAATGTACTGAATGGATACGATGAATGTATTTTCTTTTATGTTAGCGATTTCAAAATAGCCTTCCTCGTTTGTATATTCTCCTGAAATAAATTCACCTGAAACAGATTGAATACTGATATTAACATACGCAAGAGGTTCACCCAGTTCGGAATCTATAACTCGACCGTTTATGATCCCCTCTTCAGTTTGAGCTATTGCATGAGAAGCTGGGTTTAAAAACAGGAGGATACTAAGTAATATAGTAATTTTGCTCACTTATCTAATTTCAGTTAATTTCTTTTGCTACCTTAGATTTATTGTTTCGTTTATTGTTGCTAAAAGAAATGCAAATCTACTAATTTACTATCACATGATACAGAAAAAAACTCTTGTTTTCGGAGCATCGTTAAATACAGATCGCTATTCCAATATCGCATTAGAGCGCTTATCTTCAAAAGCTATTGAAGTCACAGCTTTTGGTCTTAAAAAAGCAACGATTTACGGAATTGATATTGATACAGGTTTAAAGGCTTACCAAGACATACACACTGTGACACTGTATCTGAATCCAAAGCGTCAAGAGGCTTATTATGATTATCTTATTGGTTTAAAGCCAGCACGTGTTATTTTTAATCCAGGCAGCGAGAATCCAGTCTTTTACGGCTTGTTAAACGAAGCCTCGATTCCTTATGAATTGGCTTGTACATTAGTGTTACTTTCTACGAATCAGTATTAAACCGATAAACGTTAATAGGCCATTAATTGGGAGCAGCTCGTAGCCAATGACGTAGCCTCCCAAGTCATCTGCTGGAATTTTCCCCAACATAAACACCATAGTTACTGAAGCTAAGGCGACAATCCATACAAATTTGTCTTTTATTTTGTAATCTGTAAATATTCCAAAAGCAAACATTCCTAATAAGGGGCCATAAGTATACCCAGCAACCGTTAATAAGCTGTCAATCACATTTGAATTTAAAATATATTTAAAGGAAATTATTACAAGAACCAAAAGCAAACTCATTCCAATGTGTGTTTTTTTACGAATTGACTTTTGTGCCTTTTCAGATTTACCTGACATGTCAAGTATATCTACGCAAAAAGAAGTCGTTAGTGAAGTTAATGCACTATCCGCACTGCTATAGGCTGCTGCAATTAATCCAAGAATAAACGTAATACCCAGTGTAATTCCTAGTCCACTGTTGAGTGCTATTTCTGGAAACAATAAATCTGTTTTAGGCTGTCCGTCTAAAAGTGGAATTTCGATATTATTTCTTTTGGCATAAATAAATAAAAGAGCACCTAACAACAAAAACAAAAAGGTAACTAAGGTGAGTACAATGCTAAAAGAGAGCATGTTTTTTTGAGCATCTTTCAGAGATTTGCAGCTCAGGTTTTTTTGCATCATATCTTGGTCAAGACCAGTCATGCAAATTGTTATAAATACCCCACCAAAAAAGGATTTCAGGAAATACCCCTTGTCTAAAATACTATCCGTATTAAAAATAGTGCTGTAAGCCTTTAATTCTTCAGAGACTAAAAACTCTGAGAAAGTCCAATCCAAGCTTTCTGTAATAAAGTAAATAGAGAGTATAACTGCAGTAATCATAAACACAGTTTGTAGCGTGTCGGTCCAAACAATGGTTTTAATCCCTCCTCTAAATGTATAAATCCAAATCAGTAAAATTGAAATAATGACTGTTATTTCAAATGGAACATTCCATTCATCAAAGATAAATTGTTGTAAAACGATGGCGACTAAGTAGAGTCGAAAAGCAGCTCCTAATACGCGTGAAACAAAAAAGAAAAAGGCACCCGTTTTATGGCTTACAAATCCAAACCTGTGAAAAAGATATTCGTAAATTGAGGTTAGATTTAATTTGTAATATACAGGAAGAAGGACAAAGGCAACTACAAAATAGCCCACCATATAGCCTAAGACTACCTGAAAATAACTAAACTGTGAAGCCTCTACCCAACCAGGAACCGATATAAAAGTAACTCCAGATAACGATGCGCCAATCATTCCAAAAGCTACAAGATACCAGGGCGATTGTTTTCCAGCTTTAAAAAAATCTTGATTTGAATCATTCGTACTTGTCAAATAAGAAATGAGAATCAAAACTACAAAATAGCTAAGTAGTAATATTAGAATTAAAAATGAATTCATTAGAGTTTTTGTTGATATAATCGTAAATCTAATAAAATATATTTTTATTGTTAATGAAATAAACTTTAATCTATTAATAGAACTTTTTTAAGTTTTGTTTACATGAAAAACTAACGACAAAAGAACTCTTTTTAATAGGTCAGAAAACTGTTTAATTGTTTTCATGTGTCCTGAGATTAATTTTTGATTAAATTTGTGTCATGGAATTCTCATCAAAGTTATTACAGACTGCTGTGGACGAAGTAGCACAACTACCAGGGATTGGTCGTAGGACCGCCTTGCGTCTTGTTCTTCATTTAATGCGTCAGCCAGCATCTCAAACAATCCACTTGACAACAGCACTGCAAGCTATGCGTGAAAATATTATTTTTTGTAAAAATTGCCATAATATTAGTGATTCAGAACTTTGTGAAATATGCATCAACACTAACAGATCTCAGGATGTTGTTTGTGTTGTTGAAGACATTAGAGATGTGATGGCTGTTGAGAGCACTGCTTCATTTAGAGGGGTTTATCATGTTTTGGGGGGTAAAATATCGCCCATGGACGGCGTGGGTCCGCACGATTTGAAAATTAATAGTTTAGTAGAAAAAGTAAGGTCGGGCCGTGTCAAAGAGCTTATTTTCGCATTGAGCTCAACCATGGAGGGCGACACGACTAATTTTTATATTTTCAAACAAATTCAAGATACAAAAGTTGTTATTTCTACCATAGCTCGAGGAATTTCCGTTGGAGACGAATTGGAATATGCGGATGAAGTGACTCTTGGGCGAAGTATAACCAATAGAATTCCATTTGAACTTTCTATTAAATCTTAATTTATCTTGAAGCTGTCAGTAATCATTCTAAATTATAATGTTCGGTATTTTCTCGAGCTTTGTCTTCAAAGTGTAGAGGCTGCCTTAAAAGGAATTCCTTCAGAAATTATTGTGATAGATAATAATTCTTACGATGGTAGTTGTGAAATGGTTGTTTCCAAATTCCCGTCTGCACTATTAATTAAAAATGAGGTAAACGTAGGTTTTTCAAAAGCAAACAATCAAGCTGTTAAAGTAGCTAAAGGCGCGTATGTATGTATACTTAACCCAGATACGGTAGTTCCAGAAGATGGCTTTGCTAAAGTTCTAGAGTTCGCTGAAACGAAATCAAATCCTGGAATTATTGGCTGTCGACTGATTGATGGCACTGGTAGATTTTTACCAGAAAGCAAGCGGAATGTTCCTATCGTTTCAGTTGCAATTAAAAAAATACTAGGAAGTGCCAAGCATTATTATGCAAATAACATATTGGAATATGACGATGGTAAAGTAGATGTTTTGGTAGGCGCTTTCATGTTTGTTAAACGTACTGTTTATAACGACTTAAAGGGCTTTGATGAAGACTATTTCATGTATGGTGAAGATATTGATCTCTCTTACAAATCGCTCAAATCCGGGTATGACAATTATTATTATGGGAACGTATCTGTTATTCATTATAAAGGGGAGAGTACCCGTAAAGATGAGGCTTATCTTAGAAGGTTTTATGGTGCTATGCAGATTTTTTATATCAAACATTTTCAAAAAAACAGCCTTTTTGATTTCTTGATATCTCTTGGGATTAAATGGATGGTTTTATTTAATTCAGAAAAAAAATTAGCTACTAAACCATCTATTACTTATTTGTTATTTTCCAAGAACCCTAACCCTCGATTGGTCGATAAATTAAATCCAAAAATAGCATCTGACTTTGGAGATATTGGTGTTGGAAATGAACTTATTTTTGATGCTCAAGAGATCTCCTTTAAATCGATTATTGAACACATGCAAGCTTTTAAAGAACAGCATTGTCTATTTAAAATACAACCCAAAAACTGCTCTTATATTATAGGTAGTAGTTCCGCTGACACAAAGGGAGAAGTAATACAATTTTAAAATTCCTGAATAGTTTCATCTATTTTCGTAAATTTGTAACCAATAATCATACATCCAATTATATTATCCTATGGCAAAATTCGAACTTAAATTACCCAAAATGGGTGAGAGTGTAGCAGAGGCAACACTTACTGCTTGGCTCAAAGATATAGGGGATAAAATTGATGCTGATGAAGCTGTTTTGGAAATAGCTACGGACAAAGTAGATAGTGAGGTTCCTAGTGAGGTAGAAGGGGTGCTTATTCAAAAACTTTTTGAAGTTGATGCTATTGTTGAGGTTGGTCAAACAATCGCTATAATAGAGACGGACTCTGATACGGTTGCAGTGACTGTATCTGCCCCTGAGGCTATTCAAGTTTCAGAACCTAAGGAGGTTGAGCAGCTTGAGATCTCCATCACAAAAATCCAGGATGAGGTGAATATTGTGCGTTCTAACGACACTCGTTTTTATTCTCCCTTAGTCAGGAATATTGCAAAAAAAGAAGGTATCACTCAGACTCAGTTAAATTCTATCCAAGGATCTGGAAAAGACGCGAGGGTTACCAAAAAGGATATATTAGCCTATTTAGCTAATAAGCCAGTGGCGTCTTCAGTTAAACCAGTATTTGAAACACGGTCTCAAACGACATCTAGTGTAAACCCTGTGATAAGTAGTGGTGAAGATGAAATTATAGAAATGTCTCGCATGGGTAAATTAGTTTCCAAGCATATGACAGATTCATTGCAAACGTCTGCACATGTGCAGTCATTTATCGAAGTTGATGTTACTAAAATCTGGAACTGGAGGATAAAAATTAAAGAGTCTTTCATGGCACGTGAGGGAGAAAATATTACGTTTACACCAATATTTTTGGAAGCGATAGCCTATGCACTTACAGTGCATCCAATGCTAAATATTTCTGTTCAAGATGGTAAGATAATCAAACGTAAAAATATTAACATAGGAATGGCTGCTTCATTAGATGATGGCAATTTGATAGTGCCAGTGATTAAAAATGCAGATCAATTAAACTTAGTTGGAATGACTAAACGAGTTAATGATCTTGCTTTGCGTGCACGAACCAACCAGCTTAAGCCAGATGACATTCAAGATGGTACCTATACAGTGACGAATGTTGGTGGGTTTGGTAGTATAATGGGGACGCCAATTATAAATCAGCCACAGGTTGGAATTTTAGCACTTGGAGCCATCAGAAAAGTGCCTGCTGTTATTGAAACTAGCGAAGGTGATTTTATTGGTATCAGACAAAAAATGTTCCTATCGCATTCATATGACCATAGAGTAGTAAATGGGTCTTTAGGAGGTCAGTTTTTAAAGACAGTCAAAGATTACTTAGAGGCTTGGGACGATAAAAGAACACTATAAACATGCAACTAAACCTAAATAAATCCATTTGTTTCTTTGATTTAGAAACGACAGGCATAAGCATTACTAAAGATAGGATTGTTGAAATATCTATACTGAAAGTTAATCCAGATGGGTCTGAAGAAAAGAAAACATGGTTGGTAAATCCAGAAATGCCAATTCCATCAGTCGTGACAGCTATTCATGGTATTACAGACGAAAAAGTAGCAAACGAGCCTACATTCAATGAGTTGGCTAAGGAGGTTCATTCTTGGATTAAAGATTCTGATTTAGGAGGATTTAATTCGAATCGATTTGATATTCCTTTATTAGCAGAAGAAATGCTAAGAGCTGGAGTTGATTTTGATATGAAAAACTGTCGTTCTGTAGATGTACAAACAATTTTCCACAAGATGGAGCAGCGCACACTAACAGCGGCCTTTAAATTTTATTGCGATAGGAGTTTAGATGATGCACACAGTGCCGAAGCGGATACAATGGCTACCTATGAAGTTCTAAAAGCACAACTGGATCGTTACGATGATTTAGAGAATGACACGAGCTTTTTAGCGGAATTTAGCTCCCGAAAAAAAATTGCAGATTTTGCAGGTTTTATTACTTACGACAAATACGGAGAAGAGTGTTTTTCTTTTGGAAAACATAAAGGGAAAAAAGTAACCGAAATACTTGAAAAAGAGCCTGGTTATTTTGGGTGGTTGCAATCGGCAGATTTTCCATTATACACCAAAAAAGTATTAACTTCCATTAAGTTAAGATCGTTTAATAACAAGCTTCAATAATGAAGTTAATTTGTATTGGGCGTAACTATGCGCAACACATTTCAGAGTTAAAAAGTGAAAAACCATCAGAGCCTGTTGTTTTTTTAAAACCCGATACTGCAATTTTATTAAAGAAACAACCTTTTTTTATCCCAGATTTCTCCAATGAAGTGCATCATGAAGTTGAAGTTTTGGTTAAAATTAATCGAGTAGGGAAATATATTGATTCAAAATTCGCTCATAAATATTACGAGCAAATTGGACTGGGAATTGATTTCACAGCCCGAGACCTTCAACAAGAACTTAAAGGAAAAGGCTTGCCTTGGGAGAAATCAAAAGCATTTGATGGCTCAGCAGTTATAGGTAAGTGGGTTTCTAAGTCCAACTACGAAAACGTAAATAACATTCCATTCAGTCTTTTTAAAAATAATCAAATTGTTCAATCATCAACGACAGAAGATATGTTGTGGGGTATAGATGAGATTATAGCCTACGTATCTCAGTATTTCACCTTAAAAATTGGAGATATCATTTTTACAGGCACGCCATCGGGTGTAGGTAAAGTACAGTCTAATGATTTTTTGAAAGGTTATATTGGAGAAGAAGAATTCTTTTCGATTAAAGTTAAATAATATATGAAAGCAGAAATTATTACCATTGGCGATGAAATTTTAATCGGTCAAATTATAGATACTAATTCTGCTTATATAGCTCAGGAATTAAATAAAATAGGGGTTTCAGTATATCAAATCACATCGGTTCAAGATGATAAGATTCATATTTTAGAAGCATTTCAAGCGGCAGAAAAAAATGTTGACATTGTTGTCATTACAGGAGGTTTAGGCCCTACCAAAGATGATATTACCAAAACAACTTTGGCACAGTATTTTGAGGATACTTTAGTTTATGATGAAGCGGTTCTAGAAAATATAAAATACTTATGGAAGAGTTTTGTAAAACAACCTCTTTTACAGGTTAATATAGATCAATCATTAGTACTTTCAAAGGCTATAGCTCTGATGAATAAGTCTGGAAGTGCACCTGGCATGTGGTTAGAAAAAAACAATACTGTATTTATTTCCCTTCCTGGAGTGCCCTACGAAATGAAAGGTCTGATGAATGATGAGGTCTTACCACGCATTTCTCAAAAATTCAAGCGGCCATTTATTCTTCACAAAACACTATTAACCTATGGCATAGGGGAGAGTATTATTGCTGAAAGAATTAAGGATTGGGAGTCTGCCTTGCCAGAACCAATTAAGTTGGCATATCTTCCAAATCTTGGGAGAGTTCGCCTTAGATTGTCTTCTAAAGGATTTGATAAGGAAGCGATTATCGATGGTGTTAATGCTCAGGTTACTGCTTTGATTCCATTAATTAGTGATGTATTTGTGGGATTTGAAGAGCAATCATCTATTGAGCAAATTATAGGAAATCAATTGACAAAACTAGGAAGAACACTTTCTATAGCTGAAAGTTGTACTGGAGGTAAGATTGCAGAAAATATAACAGCACATTCAGGCGCTTCTAATTACTTTAAGGGGGGGCTTGTAGCTTACGCGATGGATTCAAAAATAGACATTTTAAAGGTCAATCCTGAACTTATTAAGGCGCATTCAGTTGTGAGTAATCAGGTTGCTGAGGCAATGGCTGAAAATGTAAGACAATTATTCGCATCGGACTATGGATTAGCAACAACAGGAAATGCAGGCCCTACTAAAGGAGATTCTGAAGCAGAAATAGGAACTGTTTGTATAGCTATCGCAACTCCAAGTGGCGTGTTTTCACAGCAGTTTAACTTTGGAAAACAACGACTTAGAGTAGTTCAGAAAGCAGTAACTATGGCCTTTACATTATTTCAGAAAGAAATTTTTAAAAAATGCTAAAATAAAGTTTGCGTACTTCTAAAGAATTCGTATTTTTGCACCTCGTTTTGAAACAACAAAACAATTAAAGTTAAGAAAAATGTCAAGAATTTGTGAACTTACGGGTAAAAGAGCAATGTTTGGAAACAATGTATCTAAAGCCTTAAATAGAACTAAACGTAGATTTAATGTAAATTTAATCAAAAAACGTTTTTACATTCCAGAAGAAGATAACTGGGTAACCCTTAAGGTTTCTACTGCAGCTTTGAAAACCATCAACAAAATTGGTATTCACGCAGCTATAAAAGAAGCAAAGACTAAAGGTTTTTTAAAATAAACGACCAATAAAAGCACTGTAAAATGGCAAAAAGAGGAAATAGAGTTCAAGTAATTTTAGAGTGCACAGAGCACAAAGAGTCCGGGAAACCAGGAACTTCTAGATATATTACAACTAAGAACAAGAAGAATACGCCTGATCGTATGGAAATAAAGAAATTCAACTCCATACTTAAGAGAATGACGGTTCACAAAGAAATCAAATAAATTAAGAATTTTACGAAAGTAATTTTCAAATGTAACACACTTGAATCATGGCAAAGAAATCAGTAGCATCCTTACAAACTGGATCAAAGCGTTTAACTAAAGCGATCAAAATGGTTAAGTCAGAGAAATCTGGAGCTTATACTTTTGTTGAATCTATTATGGCGCCTGAAAAGGTAAGTGACTTCTTAAGTAAAAAATAAGAAACTTCTTACTACATCATATTTAAAGCTGCTTTATTATAAAGCGGCTTTTATTTTTTAATTTCCTCACATTTAATGCTATTTTTGTAAATAGATAATTGTTGACTTATGAGTTTTTTTAAAAACATATTTTCATCTGATAAAAAGGCGACTTTAGACAAAGGTCTTGAGAAGTCGAGTTCCACCTTTTTTGATAAATTAAGCAAAGCTGTTGTTGGTAAGTCAAAAGTAGATGCGGGTGTATTAGATAATTTAGAAGAGGTTTTAGTCACTAGCGACGTAGGAGTCAATACCACTCTTAAAGTGATTGACCGAATCGAAGCGCGGGTTGCCAAAGATAAATACGTTGGCACTGAGGCTCTAAACCTTATACTTAGAGAAGAAATTGCAAGCTTATTGTCAGAAACTAATTCTGGAGAATCAACCGATTTCTCTATACCAGAAACAAACAAACCTTACGTTATCATGGTAGTAGGCGTAAATGGCGCTGGAAAAACAACAACCATAGGAAAACTTGCCTACCAACTCAAAAAACAAGGGCTTAGTGTAGTTCTTGGAGCCGCAGATACATTTAGAGCAGCAGCTATTGATCAGTTACAAGTTTGGGCTGATCGTGTGGGTGTTCCTATCATTAAGCAGTCCATGGGTAGCGACCCTGCATCTGTTGCTTTTGATACTTTACAAAGTGCAGTTACTTCTAATGCAGATGTTGTTATTATTGATACCGCTGGGCGTTTGCATAATAAAGTTAATTTGATGAATGAATTAACTAAAGTTAAACGAGTCATGCAAAAAGTGGTAGAACATTCCCCTCACGAAGTTTTATTAGTACTTGATGGTTCCACTGGACAAAATGCTTTTGAACAAGCCAAGCAATTTACGGCAGCCACTGAAGTCACTGCTTTAGCAATTACCAAATTAGATGGGACTGCAAAGGGTGGTGTTGTCATTGGAATTAGTGATGAGTTTCAAATCCCAGTCAGGTACATAGGCGTAGGAGAAGGGATAGAGGACCTTCAAGTTTTTAATAAGTTTGAATTTGTGGATTCATTTTTTAAATAACCACCACTATTAATAGTAAATCATGAGAACTAAAACACTTAAAAAGAATAAAATTAATGTGATCACTTTAGGCTGTAGTAAAAACGTCTATGACAGTGAAGTATTAATGGGGCAACTCAAAGCGAGTGGTAAAGATGTAGTCCATGAAGAAGAAGGAAATGTAGTGGTTATTAATACTTGTGGCTTTATTAATAATGCCAAAGAAGAAAGTGTTAATACCATCTTAGATTACATGCAGAAGAAAGAAGATGGTGAAGTTGATAAAGTATTTGTGACGGGTTGTTTAAGTGAACGTTACAAACCAGATTTACAAAAAGAAATTCCTAACGTTGATCAATATTTTGGAACCACCGAACTTCCTCAGCTATTAAAGGCTTTAGGTGCAGATTATAAGCATGAACTTATAGGCGAACGTTTAACAACTACGCCAAAGAATTATGCGTACTTAAAAATTGCTGAAGGTTGCGACCGACCTTGTAGTTTTTGTGCAATCCCATTGATGCGAGGTAAGCATAAATCAACTCCTATTGAGAACCTTGTTATCGAGGCTGAGAAATTAGCAGTAAATGGGGTAAAAGAATTGATTTTGATTGCCCAAGATTTAACCTACTACGGATTAGATATATACAAAAAAAGAAACTTAGCAGAGCTTTTGGAAGCGTTGGTAAAAGTAGAAGGAGTGGAATGGATTCGTATGCATTATGCATTTCCAACAGGCTTCCCATTAGATGTGTTAGATGTCATGAAGCGCGAACCTAAAATCTGTAACTATCTAGATATTCCATTGCAACATATTTCAGATAAAATTCTTAAAAGTATGCGTCGAGGAACTACTCAAGCCAAAACCACAAAATTGCTAACGCAGTTTAGAGAAGCGGTTCCTGAAATGACTATCAGAACTACTTTAATTGTAGGTTATCCCGGAGAAACTGAAGAGGACTACCAAACATTAAAAGCCTGGGTAGAAGCGATGCGTTTTGAACGTTTGGGCTGTTTTACCTATTCCCATGAAGAAAATACACATGCGTTTAATTTAGAAGATGATGTGCCAGAAGAAGTAAAGTTAGCAAGAGCTAATGAAATTATGGAAATTCAATCTCAAATTTCTTGGGAATTGAATCAAGCAAAAATTGGAGAGACTTTTAAAGTTGTTATTGATCGTAAAGAAGGTTCTTACTTTGTTGGAAGAACCGAGTTTGATTCTCCAGATGTAGATAATGAAGTTTTGATTGATGCAACAAAAACGTACCTAAAAACTGGGGAGTTTGCCAACGTTAAAGTAACTGAAGCTGCAGATTTTGATTTGTATGCAGAAGTGGTGTTGTAAGCCTTTTTGTTAGTAATTGCATCTCAAATTAAGTATTTTCACATATTATAAGTTAATGCTATGCCAATAGACTGTATTTCATTTCGAGACACTGCTTACGCTTCAAAGCTTGTTTGCGATTATGTAGAAAAACATCCAGAACTCCAGTCCCTATATAATCGCTATCCAACCTTAGAGAATTTTAAACCTCAATTAAACGCTAAAAAAGCAGAGTTTTCAATTGAAAAAAGAGCTGTTTTAGTTAGTGCATTGTCGCAACAATATGCTCCATTAATGCCTTCTGAATTAACAACGAGCAGAATTCAGTCTCTTGCCAAGAAAAATACATTTACAGTAACGACAGGGCATCAGTTAAACCTATTAGGGGGGCCGATTTACTTTTTGTACAAAATTATAACTACTATAAATTTGGCAAAGAATTTGAAGATAAAAGATCCAGAAAATAATTACATTCCTATTTTTTGGATGGCCTCTGAAGATCATGATTTTGAAGAAATTAATCACTTTAATTTTCAGAACAAACAATTTCAATGGTCTAAAAAGACCTCCGGTGCTGTTGGATTACTAGATACCTCTGAATTGTCTGAGTTGATAAATATATTTTCGATTGTATTAGGAAAAACGACTCATGCCAAAGCGCTTTTAGAATTAGTTAAAAATGCTTACATAAATAATTCAAACTTAGCCGATGCTACACGCTATTTAGTTCACGCACTTTTTGAAGGAGATAATTTACTTGTTGTGGATGGAAATGATCCAGGCTTAAAACGGTTATTTATTCCTGCGGTTGCTACAGAATTAACGTCGAGTAATGCTTTCAAGTTTATTTCTCAGACCAGTGAGGAGCTAAAAGCAATTGATGCCGATTATAAAATTCAAGTGAACCCTAGAGAAATAAATTTATTTTATTTAAAAGATAATCTGCGTGAACGCATTGTACGGAAAGAAGAACTTTACAGTGTCTTAAATACTCAACTATCTTGGGATTTAAAAGGTATTTTAGAAGAGCTCAATTTATATCCAGAGCGATTTTCCCCCAATGTAATCATGCGTCCTTTGTATCAAGAAACTATTTTGCCTAATCTTTGTTACATTGGAGGCGGCGCAGAGTTATCTTATTGGCTTCAGCTTAAAACCTATTTTGAGTCTGAACAGCTCAATTTCCCAATTTTATTACATCGTAATGCGGTGCTTTTAATGCATCAAAAACAGCAACAGAAATTAGATAAATTAAATATATCTGTTTCAGATTTGTTTCAAAATAAACAAGCTTTAATTGATTCTCAAATTAAAAAAATCTCAAAGTTTCACATTGATTTCTCTGAGCAAAAAGCGGTTATAAATCAGCAGTTTGCAGTACTTTATGATATTGCCAGTCAGACAGATAAGTCTTTTATTGGAGCCGTATCTGCACAGGAAAAAAAGCAAATTAATGGGTTAGAAGTTTTAGAGAGAAGATTACTCAAAGCAGAAAAGAATTCTCACATCAATTATATAGATCGTCTGGAGCAGATACACTTAGAACTTTTTCCAAATGGAAGTCTTCAAGAACGTTTCTTGAATTTTTCAGAATTTTACTTAGACTATGGTGATGAATTTATAGACCGATTAAGACTTGAGTTAGCGCCTCTAAATCAAAACTTTCATATTTTTTATCTATAATTTTTAAAATTAGACGTTCAATTTTATTTATAAATATTACTTTTGATTATGCAACACGATAAGGTATTAATACTCGATTTTGGATCTCAATATACTCAACTTATAGCAAGACGCGTAAGAGAGCTTAATATTTACTGTGAGATTTATCCCTACAATAAAATCCCAACCCATTTAGACGAGTTTAAAGCCGTTGTGCTTTCTGGGAGTCCACACTCTGTAAGAGGTGAGGATGCGTTGCATCCGGACTTATCAGAAATACGTGGGGTTAAGCCATTGTTAGCAGTCTGTTATGGCGCCCAATATTTAGCTCATTTTTCTGGAGGGACTGTTTCGCCATCTAATACCCGAGAGTACGGGCGTGCTAATTTGTCGTATACAAAAGAAAATGAAATCCTTTTCAAAGGCGTTAGCTCTGGGAGTCAGGTTTGGATGAGTCATAGTGATACAATTAAAGAATTACCTACTAATGGTGTTTTATTAGCAAGTACCGCTGATGTGGCCAATGCTGCATATAAGATTGAGGGAGAAACAACCTTTGCCATTCAGTTTCATCCTGAAGTATACCATTCAACAGACGGAAAAAAGTTATTACAAAACTTCTTAGTTTCTATCGCTGGTTTAAATCAAGATTGGACCCCTGATTCTTTTGTGGATGAAACAGTTGCAGATTTAAAATCGAAACTTCAAAACGATAAAGTTGTTTTAGGGTTGTCCGGCGGGGTAGATTCAACAGTTGCAGCTATTCTTTTACATAAAGCTATTGGGGAAAACCTTTACTGTATTTTTGTGAATAATGGATTGCTAAGGAAAGATGAATTTTCAAGTGTTCTAACACAATATGAAGGAATGGGGCTTAATGTCAAAGGAGTTGATGCTTCTGAACGTTTTTTAGAGTCTTTGGCTGGACTCGAAGATCCAGAGCTTAAACGGAAAGCGATTGGCCGCGTATTCATTGAAGTATTTGATGATGAAGCACAGATGATACAGGATGTTAAATGGCTCGCTCAAGGTACTATATATCCAGATGTGATTGAAAGTGTTTCTGCTACTGGAGGGCCAAGTGCTACCATTAAAAGTCACCATAATGTTGGTGGCTTGCCAGATTTCATGAAATTAAAAGTGGTAGAACCACTTAAAGCTTTATTTAAAGACGAAGTTAGGCGCGTAGGTGCTTCTATGGGTATTGATGCTAAGTTACTCGGTCGACACCCGTTCCCAGGACCAGGGCTCGCTATTCGAATTTTAGGTGATATTACCCATGAAAAAGTTCGCATTTTACAGGAAGTAGATGCGGTGTTTATAAATGGTTTAAGAGAATGGGATCTTTACGATAAAGTTTGGCAAGCAGGAGCTATTTTGTTACCCGTTAATAGCGTAGGAGTTATGGGTGATGAACGTACCTATGAAAAATGTGTTGCTCTAAGAGCTGTCGAAAGTACAGATGGAATGACCGCTGATTGGGTAAATTTACCTTATGAATTCCTTCAGAAAACATCTAATGATATAATTAATAAAGTAAAAGGGGTTAATAGAGTTGTCTATGATATTAGCTCAAAGCCTCCGGCAACTATAGAGTGGGAGTAAGTCTAAAGTTAGAGCAGTAATGAGTTTTTAAAATAAGCGTATGAAGAAGTTATTAATCTTTTTAGGAATCCTTGTTTTTAGCTTAACAGTTCACGCTCAAAATTTAAGGAAACATATTGTAAAAGCAGGCGAATCTATTGAAAGTATTGCGAAGCGCTATAAAATATCTACAGCTGATATTTATGTCTTAAATCCAGATGCATCTTCTATTGCGGTTGTTAACTCGGTTTTGATTATTCCGGAGTCATTTTCAGACAGATTAAGCGCTCCATTGGCTGATAAGGTATTAGAGTCTTATAAAGTTCATAAGGTCCGACGAAAAGAAACCCTTTTTAGTATTGCTCAAAAATATGACATCTCAGTTGAAGATCTAAAGGCTCACAATGAATTCTTACAATTTAAGAAGTTAAGATCCGGCAAAAAAATATACATTCCAATCTTTAAGGAAAATAAAGCGCCAGCTTATAATAGCTCATTACAGCTTTATACTGTTTTAGCAAAAGAAGGGAAGTGGCGGATAGCCTATAAGTTTGGAATTTCTGTGCCGCAACTAGAAGCGCTTAACCCTGGAATGGGGTCTTACCTTAACGAAGGACAGCAACTAAATGTTCCAAATATTGTTGTTTCAGACAAAAATGAAATCAAAGAAGATCAGTTCGGTTATTACATCGTAAAAGCACGTGAGGGCTTTTATAGGCTTAAGAAAAAGTTAGGATTATCTAAAGAGGTATTAGAGTCTCTTAATCCAGAACTCGCCATACAAGGATTAAAGTTGGGCATGGTCTTAAGAGTTCCGAAGTTAAGTGTCAAAAACATTGAAAAAGCGCTCGTTTTTACGACCTCTCTTTCAGATAGCCTGGTTGATTTATCCCCAAAAAATATAGCACTTTTGTTGCCATTCAAGACCAAGAGTATCGATTCAGATTCTTTAAATCTTGCCAGAGAGCAATTAAAGCGTGACGGCTATATTAATATTGCCACGGATTTTTATTCTGGTGTCCTTGTGGCTATTGACTCTGCCAAACAGTTAGGAATTTCAATAAATTTAGATGTGTTTGACACCAACGCTAAGGCCTTGGATATAAAAATAATTTTGAATCAGTCTAATTTTTCTAAATATGATGCGATTCTTGGTCCAATAACCTCACAGAACCTAGAGTTAACAGCTCAGCATGTTTTATTGGATAGCATCCCTGTTGTTTCCCCTTTTGTGAAATCAAAAAAGAATTATTTAAACTTATTTCAAACTATTCCAGAGGCTGATTGGTTGCGAACCAAAATGGTGTCTTATGTCAAAACTGATACGATTCCACACCATACTTTAATTATACACGATTCAAAAAGCAAGACGACTGCCAATTATTTGAAAACAGCATTCCCAACGGCTTCTTTGATGACGTCTAAAATTGATAACGAGGGCGTAGAGCAGTTTTATTTATTGTTAGAAGATATTCAGGAAGTGCTTTTATCTGGAAGAACAATTGTTTTTCTGGAGTCTAACAATGAAGGCTTTGTTTCCAACGTGACTAGCATGTTAAACGCGATGAACGGCATTACAATTCTTGTGGATGAGGATGACAATGAAACGGAGGTTGAACGCAATATATTATTAATGACCACGACTAAAAACAAAGCATTTGAAGGCTTAAATGTATCTAATTATGATTTATCTAATTTACATTTTCAGTATCCATCTATTAATTATAATATGCAGCTTTCTGAAGGATTCCAGCAGAAATATTTAATTAAATTTGGAACGTTCCCTAATAAATATGCGATTAGAGGGTTTGATTTAACAATAGATATTTTATTACGCCTTAGTAAATTTGGAACTCTTTTTGAAAGTCCATCGAATATTCAGACTAGTTATATTGGAAATAAATTTAATTATACACAGCAGCCAAATGGCGGTTATAAAAATGAAGCGGGTTTTATCCTCAAATACCAAGATTTAGAAATTATTAAAGTCCAAGACTAATAATCTCTTTTATTAAGAAAACTAGGTATGTTTGTTAGTTGAGTTTCCACTTTATATTACACCCTATACTCGGTTTTTGAGTCCGTTTGTTCTCTTTGTTTTTTATCAAACAACTTACAGCATGTCTTAGGTCACTTCCATCTACTGGTAGTCCATTTCCTGGTCGAGAATCATCAAGTTGACCTCTGTATGTTAGCTTTAAATCGGAGTTAAATAAATAGAAGTCAGGAGTGCAAGCAGCATTATATGCTTTGGCAATTTCTTGTGTTCTATCATATAGATACGGAAATGAATACCTCATTTTTCGAGCATTTAGTTCCATAGCTCTAGGCCCATCTTGTGGGTACTTTTCAGCGTCATTACTAGAAATTGCTACCACTCTAATTCCTTTTGTTTTCAGCTCGTCTGCTAGCGCCACTAAAGCTTCATTAATGTGAATTACGTAAGGGCAATGATTGCATATAAACATTACCATAGTGCCATTTGGGCCTTTTAGTTTATTTAATGATTTTATAGAATCTGAAACAGTATCCCATAATTTAAAATTTGGTGCTTCCGTTCCTAATGGTAGCATGTTTGAAGTTGTTTGAGCCATTTTGAGTTTAATGTTCTCAAAGATATACAAAGATTTGTGTTTATTCATTTAAGAAGTAATCAAAAATTCATATCTTGATTACTTTAATTCACTTAATAGATATGAGTACTACAATTACGTTTGATGACTTCTCCAAGATTGATTTGAGAATAGGTACTATAATAGAAGTTTCTGACTTTGAGGAGGCCCACAAACCGGCCTATAAAATAACTATTGATTTTGGAAGCTTAGGCTTAAAACAGTCTTCGGCCCAAATTACATCTGTTTACTCTAAAGAAGATTTATTGAGGAAGCAAATTATAGCTAATGTTAATTTCTCAAATAAAATGATAGCTAATTATGTAAGCGAATGCTTAGTTTTAGGAGCTTTAGAAGCTTCTAAAGTTGTTTTATTGTCCCCGGAAGAAACTGTTCCTAATGGCACCCCTGTGCGTTAAAAACATATTACTCTTAAAAGAGCCCTTTTGTTTTTGTGTGTCCTTACTATTAAATATCATCAAAATTAACATCCGTAAAATTACCTGTTGATGGTTTTTCATTAGATTCTTCAGATGTAAATTCTTCTTTTATGTAGTCCTTTTGATGTCGATCGCTTATAACTTCTTGACCTTTTTCATTTATTATGTAATCAGTCATTTCGCTTAATATACTATTGAATTCAGTGAAGTCTTCTTTATAAAGGTATATTTTATGTTTTTTATAGTGGAAAGATCCATCGTCGTTAGTAAATTTTTTACTCTCTGTGACCGTTAAATAATAGTCACCAGCTTTTGTGGCCCTTACATCAAAAAAATAGGTACGCCTTCCAGCTCTTAAAACTTTTGAATAGATTTCTTCTAGTTCCATAGTTGTAGTGTTGAAAATAGAAAGTGTTTGAATTAATAGCTTTCTATAACATTCAAAAGTCTAAAAAATAAATTAAGACACCAACTTATTAACGAATTTATTTTCTAGAAATCAACGATTTATTGTTTTATTAAATTAACTTGAAATTTTTCTTAGCTGGTTTTGATAAAGCTCCTTGTAATAACCTTCTACATTAATTAGCTGAACATGAGACCCTTGTTGGGTAATGATTCCGTTGTTTAGAACTACAATAATATCTGCATTCTTAGCGGATGATATCCGGTGACTGACGATGATAGTCGTTTTCCCCTTAGTTACTAGCTCTATGTTATTAAGGATTTGTTCTTCAGTTTCCGTGTCAACTGCTGAAAGGCAGTCATCTAAAAGTAGGATCTGAGGGTTTTTTATAAAAGCTCTGGCAATGGATATCCGTTGTTTTTGTCCTCCAGAAAGTGTGATTCCGCGCTCCCCTAAAACAGTGTCATATCCATTTTTAAAATTAGTAATATTATCATGAACTACCGCCATCTTTGAGGCCTCTACGACTTCGTCATCTGATGCCTTATTTTTACCAAATTTGATATTATTCCTTAAGCTGTCAGAAAACAAAAATGGATCTTGAGTCACAAAGCCAACACTAGACCTAAGACTATTTAAATTTAGGTTTTGAATGGTTTGACCATCGACTTCTATCTGCCCTTTTTGAACATCATATAAACGTCCAATGAGCTCAAGAATAGTTGATTTTCCAGACCCTGTGTTTCCAATAATAGCAAGTGTTTGTCCTTTTTGGACCTCAAAACTAATGCCCTTTAAAGCTTCTATATTAGTATCTTCATATGTGAAATGCACATTTTTAAAAGTGATAGTGCCTTCAATATTTGACTCTAATTCAGTTGTGTTGATTATGTCAGGCGTTTGTTTTAGGAATTCATTAATTCTTTTTTGAGACGCTTCAGCCTCTTGTATTAAGGACGTAACCCATCCAATTGAGGCAACAGGCCACGTGAGCATATTAACATAAATTATAAACTCTGCTATGGTGCCTAAGTTCTCAATCTGCCCATCCATATATTGTTTGCCTCCTATATAAATAACGATTAGGTTGCTTATTCCTATGAGTAATAACATTAAAGGATGAAAGAAAGCTTGTATTTTAGATAAGCCCAAGCGTTTTTCTCGCTGTGAGTTCGCTGAATCTGAAAATTTTTGTTCTGTTTGTTCTTCTAGCGCATAGGCTTTTGTAATCCATATACCACTAAAAAATTCTTGAGTTGAAGATGATAAGGTCGATAAGTGTGTTTGTACAATTGTACTTTGCTTGTGAATTAGTTTACTTAGAAAATAAATGGATATTGATAAAAAAGGAAGTGGTAATATGGTGTAGAGTGTAAGGGATGGTGATTGGTTGTACATATATGCTAAAGCTACAATAAACAGGGTTAAGGTATTTATGGTATACATTACAGCAGGTCCGATATACATTCGTACTTTACTAACGTCTTCACTTATTCGACTCATAAGATCTCCTGTGCGGTTTCGTTTATAAAAAGCAATGGAAAGTTGTTGGTAGTGGTTGTAAACTTCATTTTTCAAATCAAACTCCACATGCCGGGATACGTTAATTATAGTTTGACGCATTAAAAAGGTGAATAGCCCAGTAGCAATTGCTGCCCCTACGATATAAAGTATGTATAGACTTATTTGATTTCTAAAGACATTTGTAGTTGTAGGGTCTGTCACTTGATTAGAAATTAAAGTAATAGACTTTCCAATAAGTTGTGGCGTGAATAATGCGAAGATTTTTGAACCAATCGTAATAAGAATACCCAAGATAATTTTAAAGCGATACTTTAAGAAATATTTATTAAGATATTGAAGCTCTTTCATTGGTTAAACGGTAAGATTATAAGAGGACTTATGGGCCCCTCACAAAGATAGTAGTTTTAGGTAAAGATGACATTATGTAAAAAAACTAATTTTTGAATTTTTAGAAGTAAAATAATACTATTTTTGTCGAGCTATTTATTTAAATTGCAACAAACAAGATAAATAAAGATCAAAAATTGATCTTAAACAAATAAGTTCTTTATACCATGCTGAATAGAAGACATATTCGAACTAAAGTAATGCAAGTTATTTATGCCCTTAAAAGATCGGAGGATCTTAACTTGGCTTCTGAAGAAAGATTTCTTATATCTAGTATGGATAGTATGTATTCACTCTATTTACTGATGCTTTCGTTACTTATTAAAGTGCATGATAAGGCAAAAGATCAACAAGAAAAATCGCAACAAAAACATCTATTATCTTCTGAGGATTTAAACCCGAATATGAAGTTTATTCAGAACATACTTTTAGTTCAGATGTCAGAAAGTCAATCTTTGAAAAATGCATTTGAGCGTTATAAAATTCAAAATTGGGAATTAGATAATGAGTACGTAGAAGTCATCTTCAGGTCTATCCTCGAAAGTGATATTTACACAGCTTATATGGACTCTAACTCGTCCTTTAATAATGATAAACAATGTATCGTCGCTCTTTTTAAAGAAGTGATTGCGCCCAATGAGAAATTATACGATTATTTAGAAGACCGAAATTTAACATGGTTAGATGATTTACCAGTTGTTAATACAGCGTTGGTTAAGCTTCTAAACAAAGCAAAAGAAAACAGTTCAGACAATTACTTTACTCCTAAGTTATTTAAGGATGATGAAGATAAAGAGTTTGGTATTGAATTATTAAGGTATACAGTCCAAAACCTAGAGGCCTACACTGAAGAGATTAGCTTGAAAACTCAAAACTGGGATAAGGATCGGATTGCTGATATTGATTTCGTATTGCTTCAAATGGCAATTTGTGAATTTCATGAATTCCCCTCAATTCCTACCAAAGTATCGATTAACGAATATATTGAAATAGCAAAAGAGTATTCAACTCCAAAAAGTAATGTGTTTATCAATGGAGTTTTAGACAAAATTGTAAAAGAGCAAAACGAAAACAACACCTTAAACAAAATAGGACGTGGATTAATGTAAATTTTTAGTTACTTTTATCCTCTCATTTTTTAAAATCAAATTAATTAAAATTCTAACTTATGAAAAAATTATTTTTAACTCTCACAATAGCAACTCTTGCTGTTTTTAGTTCTTGTAAAGAAAACGCTACTGAAAAAATAAATCAAGAAAATGTAACGAAAGCTGCTGAGAGAGATTCTCAAGCAATAGTTTTTCCAAGCATTTCTTTTGACAAAACAGAGCATGACTTTGGACAAATAATGAATGGTACGCCTGTAGAAACAACCTTCGCTTACACTAATACAGGAAAATCTCCACTAGTTGTCACTGATATAAAAAGTACATGTGGATGTACAGTTCCTCAAGGCTGGAGTAAAGAACCTCTAATGCCTGGAGCTTCATCACAGTTTAGCGTTAAGTTTAATGGTAAAGGAGCTAACAAAACTTCTAAGACGATTACATTAACAACAAATACGCAAACTGGGAGAGAACAAGTGAGAATTTCAGCATTTATTACTCCAGATCCTAATGCACCGTCAGCTGCTGCTGCACCTGCTGCTAAAAAACAATAATTAATTAATATTCCAATCCCAAGTATATGGAAAACATAGGTCAATATACCCCCTTAGTTTTAATGTTATTAGTGCTTTATTTCTTTATGATAGCCCCTCAAATGAAACGCGCAAAAAAAGAAAAGAAATTTGCCGCGGAACTTAAAAAAGGAAACAAGGTAATTACCAAAAGTGGAATGCACGGCAAAATTGCTGAGTTAAATGACAAAGACAACTCTTGCGTCATAGAAACACAAGCAGGAAAAATTAAATTTGACCGTTCAGCCATTTCAATGGACATGAGTCAGAAATTAAATCTGACTTCGGTCGTTAAGTAATTCACAAAAAAAGCCGCTAGTTTTAGCGGCCTTTTTTTATATATAACGCTTTTGTGTTAGTTCCGCAATTTTACAAATTACTTTTGTAGCACTCATAATACTTTCTAGTGGCACATACTCATAACGCCCATGGAAGTTATGTCCTCCCGCAAATATGTTTGGACAAGGTAAACCCATAAAACTTAATTGGGATCCATCTGTACCCCCTCTTATCGGTTTAATTAGTGGTTTAATATTTAATTCCTTCATTGCAGCTTCTGCAATGTCAACAATGTGCATAACAGGCACCACCATTTCTTTCATATTATAGTATTGGTCCTTGATCTCAATTTCATAAACCGTATGACCATTTTCTTTATTTAACGAATCGACCAAATCAAGAAGGTATTGCTTTCGAGCTTCAAATTTATTTCGATCATGGTCTCTTACTATATAACTCAATTCAGTATCCTCGACTTTACCTTCCATACTATGTAAGTGATAAAAGCCTTCATAGCCTTCTGTTTGCTCTGGAGTTTCATTTTTTGGGAGCGCTTCAACGAATTTAGACGCATAATAAATGGAGTTAATCATTTTTCCTTTGGCATAGCCGGGGTGCACAATTTTACCATTTACTTTAATTAGTGCAGCAGCAGCATTAAAGTTTTCATATTCTAATTCTCCTATTTGACTTCCGTCCATAGTATAGGCCCAGTCTGCTGCAAATTTTTTAACATCAAACTTATGTGCGCCACGACCAATTTCTTCATCTGGAGTAAATCCAACTTTTATAGGGCCATGTTTTATTTCTGGATGCTGAATAAGGTATTCCATAGCGCTCACAATTTCACAGATCCCTGCTTTATCGTCAGCACCCAAAAGAGTAGTACCATCTGTAGTAATTAAAGTTTGCCCTTTGTATAATAGTAAATCTTCAAAATAATCAGGCGACAAAACAATATTTCCCTTTATGTTGAGAACGATATCAGAGCCATCATAATTTTCAATAATTTGAGGTTTTACATTAGCAGCTGTAAAATCAGGAGAGGTGTCAAAGTGTGATACAAATCCAATAGTAGGTACTTTGTGTGCTACGTTTGAGGGTAAGCTGGCCATGATGTATGCATTTGCATCAATGCTAACATCTTGCATGCCAATTGATTTTAATTCTTCGGCAAGTTTATTGGCTAGGTCCCATTGCTTCAGTGTACTTGGTGTTGATGTAGATTTTGGATCGCTTTCGGTATCAATTTTTACATAGCTAATAAAACGATTCAGAATATGTTTTTTATCTAACATTTAATTTTGTCTTTGCTCAAAAATAATTAACCCCTTTTAAAGTGCCAAGACTTCTTTAGAGTTTCTTTTTTTTTGTTTCGCTATTTAGCGTATTTTTGTATTCAAAATATACTTCATGTATAAGTCGATTATTCGTAAAATACTTTTTAAATTTGATCCCGAAGCTGTTCATTATTTCACTTTTGACGCAATCAAACTGCTGTCCAAAATCCCATTAGTTCCTAACTTAATCAGGTTTCTTTTTCAGGTAAATCACCCTAAGCTAGAACGTGAGTTGTTTGGATTGCGTTTTAAAAACCCTGTAGGCTTAGCCGCTGGGTTTGATAAGAATGCAGTTCTTTATAATGAACTTGCAAATTTTGGTTTTGGTTTTATTGAAATAGGGACTGTTACTCCAATTTCACAAGAAGGCAATCCGAAAAAACGTTTATTTAGACTGCAAGATGATAAAGGTATAATTAATAGAATGGGGTTTAATAACGCAGGCCTGGAGGCGGCAATAACTCAATTAAAAAAGAATAAAAAACAAATTATAATAGGAGGGAATATTGGTAAAAACACCCAGACACCTCCAGAGAGATATACGGATGATTATTTAGAGTGTTTTAATGCCTTACACCCTTATGTTGATTACTTTGTTTTAAATGTAAGTTGTCCTAATGTTGGGAGTCATGCCAAATTAAATGATAAAGATTATTTAGAAGAGTTGATAAATGCAGTTCAATCATTAAACACCAACTTTAAAGAAACTAAGCCTATTTTACTTAAAATTGCTCCAGATTTAAATAACACCCAGTTAGATGAGATCATAGAGCTTGTTAAAGCTACCAAAATTGAAGGGGTTATTGCCTCTAATACGTCGGTTTCTAGAGAAAATCTTAATGCAGATGCCTCTACTTTAGAATCAATCGGGAATGGGGGGGTTAGCGGTCAGCCAATCACTATTAAAAGTACTCAAGTAATTAAGTATTTGTCTGACAATAGTCAAAAAGCGTTTCCAATTATTGGAGTAGGAGGGATTCATTCTGAAAATGATGCTTTAGATAAACTAAATGCTGGTGCTGATTTAGTACAGATTTACACAGGATTTATATATGAAGGTCCCGGCCTTGTAAAGCGAATTAATAAAGCGGTATTGAAGGCCTCTTTAAATTCCTAATTGATTTTGCAAATAGAAATTTTAGTTTCATTCATTCTTGCTACATCAACGCTAGCAATTTCACCTGGCCCAGATAATGTGTTTGTACTCGTTCAAACTATTTCTTATGGCAAACGTAAAGGGATGGCTATTGTTTGTGGGTTGATTTCGGGCTGTTTTATACACACTTCTGTTGTAGCTTTTGGCTTGTCATCAGTTATTCAGTCGAGCATTGGATTGCTTTTTGGTTTGAAGCTAATAGGGGCTTTTTACTTGTTGTATTTGGCCTATTACACTTACTCTTCTAAAAAAGAGTTGAGTATTGAAAAACAATCGATCAACGGAAAGTCTTTAGCTCGTTTGTTTAGAAGAGGTTTTATTATGAATGTAATCAACCCAAAAGTCTCTTTGTTTTTCATGGCTTTTTTCCCTGTTTTTATATTCAGTAAAACCATCTCATTAACGGTTCAGTTCTTTTCACTCGGACTTTTGTTTATGGCAACCTCTTTTTTTATTTTTACAATAATTGTTTTTTTCTCAGGTTATTTGTCTTCTATTTTAAGGGGAAATAAACGTTTTGAATCTATAATTAAATGGTGTCAGATTATAGTTTTTTTGATCATAGCTATTTTTATTTTAATCACAAACTAAGTCACAAACTAAATGGAAGAAATAAAACTTATATGGGATTTTAGAGGCCCTTCTAGTAAGCATACTTCTGCGCACTTTAAAACGCATTTATTAGAATTTTTTAAAGAAGAGAAATTGGAATATTATAGCTGTGAGGTGGAAACTGTAAATGAGTCTTATCACTATACATTTGTCATTACAAACAAATCAAATTTAGCACTAATTAAAACGGCATTAAAGCCAAATAGAGGCCAGCTCGTTAAAGCTGGCTAGAGATTTATTATTTATAAGTTTCTAAAAGTTTATATTGAGATTCTATAGCTTCCTTAAATTCAATTTTCATGGAGGCTATAAGTTCTGCTACAGATGGGGAGTCATGAATATTTGTTACTCCTTGTCCCGCTGACCATATAGTAGCCCAAGCCTTCGCTTCACTTTCAGAAGGTGTGAGTTCTTTTCCAAAATCAATTTTCTTTTCTTGACTGAGCATTTCCTCAGTAATTCCCATGGCTTCCATGCTTGGGCGTAAAAAGTTAGCTGCAACACCAGAAATTGCAGCGGTGTAAACAACATCATTTGCACCACTAGAAATAATCATATCTCTGTATTCCTTTGGTGCCTTGCTTTCTTTTGTGTTTATAAATCGAGTACCCATATAAGCAGCATCTGCTCCCATTTGCATAGCTGAAGCGATATCACGCCCATTGCTAATACAGCCGGAAAGAATTACGATTTTCTTAAAAAAGCTTTTAATTTCAGCCACTAAAGGCATTGGATTAATGGTACCGGCATGCCCCCCAGCACCCGCAGCTACGACAATAAGCCCATCAACCCCTGCTTCAGAAGCTTTTTCAGCGTGTCGTCTTTTGATAACGTCGTGAAAAACTAATCCCCCATAACTGTGAACGGCGTCAACTAGCTGAGGAACAGCCCCTAATGAGGTGATGATAATAGGTACTTGGTGTTTGACGCACAGCATTAAATCCGCTTGCACTCGTGGGTTGGATTGGTGGACAATCAAATTAACCCCAAATGGGGCTGGTTTCGTACCAGTTTCTTTTTCAAAATCAGAAAGTGCAGTCTTTATTTCAATAAGCCATTGCTCAAAACCTTCACTTGTTCGTTGGTTAAGAGCAGGAAAAGTTCCTACAATTCCATTTTTACAACATTCAATTACAAGTTTCGGACCTGAAATTAAAAACATTGGGGCTGCAATAGCGGGGATTGATAATTCTTTTATAAATGAAGCTTTACTCATAATAGTAGTATTGTATTGTTTTGAAAAGTTAATAGAGATCTTTAAAGTCTAAACCATATTATGCCGTTAATGGGGGCATTTCTAATTGTTGTTGCAATATAATAGTTGTAAGTTAGAACTCCAACGATTCACTAGAATCTCCAAGAAAAATTAAGAATATTAATCGTTTACTTTTAAAATTAATTTTCCAATTTTATCCCCTGAAAAGAGTCGTAAAAAGGTGTCATTAAAATTATCGATTCCCTCATAAATATCTTCTTTACTTTTGATCAAGCCAGCCTGTATCCATTTCATATAATCTTTAATGGCATCTGGGTATTGCTCTTGATAATCAAAAACAACCATACCCTTCATGGAAGCACGATTTACTAATAGTGATAAATAGTTACTGGGTCCTTTTGGTTTTGTAGTCGTATTATATTGAGAAATTGCACCACAAATGACCACTCTAGCATTCATTCTTAATTTGGTGAGTGCCCCATCCAAAATAGAACCTCCGACGTTATCAAAAAACACATCTATCCCTTTTGGACAATGAGCTTTTAGCCCTGAGTATATGTTATCATTTTTGTAATCAATAGCAGCATCAAATCCGAGTTCATTAGTTAGGTAATCACATTTGGTTTTTCCGCCTGCAATCCCGACAACTCGACATCCTTTAATCTTTGCAATTTGTCCCACTAAGCTCCCAACAGCACCAGCAGCTCCCGAAACAAGAACAATATCTCCTTTTTTTAGCTCCGCGACTTTTAAAATTCCAAAATAGGCGGTCATTCCTGGCATTCCGACAATGCCTAAATAACACTCTAGTGCTGCTTTCGTTTGATCAACGATATTAAATCCTTTTCCATTTGTGACGGAGTACTGTTGTACTCCTCCCCAGCCACAAACAAAATCACCCACTTTAAATTTTGAATGGTTGTTTACTTTTATTACTTCACCCACAGTACCTGCACGCATGATCGCCCCCACTTCTACAGGTTCAATATAAGATTTGCCTTCGCGAATCCATCCTCGCATTGCGGGGTCTAATGAAATATAATAGTTTTTAATAAGAATTTCTCCATCTGAAAGTTCAGGAATTTCTACTGTTTGATAGTTCCATGTAGATTTTGTGGGCAGTCCACTTGGGTGTTCTGCTAATAAAACTTGTTTGTTCATTGGTTTTTTTCTAGTACTTTATTTGATTCGAATCATTCTCTACAAGTGGTTTAGGTTCTAAAAAATGAGTAATTCAGTAATATACGTTTAGTTATTAGGTGCCTAAATTAGTGAAAGAAATCGACTCAAAGAAATAATCAACTTAAGACATATATTAGGATACAATGAAAAGTAAGTATAAAAAAAGCACCTCAAAAATTTTGAGGTGCTCTTTTATTTTTAAAATATAATTAAGGCGTTGCGCAAGGCGAACTTAGTTCTGGTAAGAATGTCCATAACTGTGTACTATTGCCCCAATCAGCCATACTTTCTTTAAGTTTTGAATTATCAACCCTAAACTGGCCTGCACCATGTGTTTCATTATATGTTGTAACAACTTTAGACCATTCTTCAGAGCCATCTAGCTCCATTTCAGCATGGTTTTCGTGTGCAAACCCAACAAGTACATTCAAACCCCTGTTACCTGCTCCTACTGTCCAAACCTCCATATCTATTTGAGCCTCTGACTTTACTACCGCGTCATATACTCGTTTTCTGAATGTCCAAAAATCATCTGATTTGGCTGGATCAATAGTATATAGGAGTACCTGTCTTAATGGCTTTTCACATTGATTAGGTCCTACATGAGACACATTTGCATTATAATACCACATTTGAAATAAATCATTCGTAACGTGTGGAGTTACCGTTTCATTCCACATTTGGTATTCTTCTGGACTTCCATCAACATCAAATCCAGCCATACTTTGCTCAATTCTTGCTCTAAATATTTGCCCTGAACGAGGACCAGTCTCAATGTAAAATGTATAATGAGCAGATTTATCCGCCGATTGATTGTACTTTTGAGTCTTATCTTTAATGGCTTCATAAACGAGTTCGTTTTTTCCCTCATCCACTTTGATATAGCGAGACTTCGCAACTTGGGCCGTTAAATTTGTTCCTAAAAATACAAGCACTACTAAAATTAGTTTTTTCATTTTGAATATTATATTATAGTTAATAAGCCCAAATATAATAAATTTGATTGCCTTTTAAAACTAAAAAAATCAAATATTTATTTTTAACAAAATCGGCAAATTAAAATCTTCAGATTTACAATAATATGTAGACAAGTAATTAATAAGTTTGTTTTTTGTATTTAAAAAAAATTATCTTTGTGTTATTGTATATAAAATCATTAATTTTATGATAAACCTCTTTATTTAGGTAGATCTAAACTGTAAGTCTGTTATACTCAACTAATCAATTATCTCACAAATGAATTCAAATTTTTTTTCAGTTATATCATTAGTTTTTATCTTTTTAATTTCTACAAGTGTAGATAAAAGTAAGCCTGTACAAGAGTTTCAAGCAAGAGCCTATTATTTTTCAAAATCTAAAATGGAGTTAGGGAATTGGGGAGCTAGATTAAGCGAAGCTCAAAAAAAGGAAATTGGAGCGCGTATGAAAAATAGACTTGAAAAAGGGTATGTTTTATCTTTCAATAAAGAAGAATCTTTATTTGTTGAAGAAGATCAATTAGATGCTATTTCTGGGGCTACAGATTCATGGGGAAAAAACTTTACACCTGGTATACAATATAAAAATGTCAAAACAAATACCCAACTACAAGAACAAGAGTTTTACGGAAAAAAGTTCCTTATCAATGATTCCTTACAGCCTATAGAGTGGAAACTTGAATCAGATACCAAAAGAATTGGTAATTATAACTGTTTTAAGGCTACTGCATCTATCCCAACCAATGAACTTACGTGGTATTCTTTTTCATGGGATAAGCTTGGAGAAACTAATCAATCTGAAAGTGACTCAACTCAAGTAGAAGAAATTAAGATGACGTTAGTAGAAGCTTGGTATGCACCGCAAATTCCTGTTCGTCACGGACCTCTAGAATATTGGGGGCTTCCAGGACTGATTTTAGAAGTAAGTGCTGATAATACCACGATGTTATGTTCAAAACTAATCCTTAACCCCGACGAAGTGATCGAGATTGAAGCCCCTAGCAAAGGAAAAGAAGTTACTAAGTTAGATTACCGAACCATAATCAATAAAAAAATGGTTGAGTTTCGAGATAATCGTATGAGAAGACGATAAATCATTTAATTCATTCTGTGATTTATTCATAAATTAGAAATTAAGTTAAATTATTATTAGTGTTTTAAGCACTATTTTTAGAATATCGAAAAAGTGTAGATAAAATGTTTCCTATCAAACACTCAAATCAAATAATTTATATATTTACCATGTATTAAGATACTTAAATCCAGTATCTAACCAAGTAATATGGAATTTCATACTTATAAAACCTTCATTACAATAACGGCTACTCTTTATAGCCCCGGTTTTATATGTCCTCGTGTTACACGCCGTCGCCCTTAGGGTGTATATGTAGTTCATGAACTTTGGTGTGTCCAGGTTCCTTTTTAAATTCTTTCAAAACTTATTTTATTAATTTAAATCTTAAATAATGAATATCATTATTGCAGATAAATCACATGCGATCCATACGCATACTATTTGTGAAGCTATTGAAACAGCAGCTCAGGTAAGGGGTACAGGAATAGCCAAACGTTCCAAGGAATACATCATTTCTAAAATGGAAAACGGTAATGCCGTTATTGCCTTAGAAGGCAGTACGTTTGCCGGATTCTGTTATATAGAAACTTGGAGCCATGATAAATTTGTAGCCAATTCAGGTCTCATCGTAGTTCCCGAATTTAGAAATCAAGGGTTAGCTAAGAAAATTAAGCAAGTTGTTTTTAAGCATTCAAGAACGAAATATCCAACGGCTAAAATTTTTAGTATTACAACCGGTCTAGCGGTTATGAAACTAAATAGTACCCTAGGATATAAGCCGGTTACTTTCTCTGAACTCACTAATGAGCCTAGCTTTTGGAATGGCTGTCAAACCTGTAAAAATTACGATGTACTCCAACGAACTTCTGAAACTATGTGTTTGTGTACAGGTATGTTATTTGATCCTAAGGTTGACTTGTTAACCAATTCTAAAAAGGTAAAAGAAAAAACATTTCTAAGACTAAAAAGTATCAAGCAAAGCTTGTTTCTAAAAAAAACTAAAAAATGAAAAATTTAAAAAAATTAGTAATCGCTTACAGTGGCGGCTTGGACACTTCTTACTGTGCCGTATCATTGTCAAAACAAGGTTATGAAATTCATGCAGTGAGCGTTAATACCGGTGGCTTTTCTAAAGGAGACATTAAGACTATTGAAAAAAACGCTTATAAAATGGGGGTTTCAACCTATAAAAATATCGAGGCAGTTGCTATATTTTATCAAAAAGTAGTCAAATACTTGATTTACGGAAACGTCTTAAAAAACAATACCTATCCATTGTCTGTTAGTGCAGAACGTATTGTACAAGCGATTGAAATTATCGAGTATGCAAAATCCATTAATGCCAAATTTATTGCTCATGGCAGTACTGGGGCAGGAAACGATCAAGTTCGTTTTGATATGATTTTCCAAACTTTAGCACCAGAAATAGAAATTGTCACCCCAATTAGAGATCAAAATTTAACACGACAAGAAGAAATTTCTTATTTGAAAGCTAATGGAATTGATTTGGACTGGGAAAAAGCAAAGTATTCTATTAACAAAGGGTTGTGGGGCACAAGCGTAGGGGGTGACGAAACGCTGACTTCTCACTTGGCATTACCTGATTCAGCCTATCCATCTCAGTTGAAATTAAAAACCCCTGAGAACGTAACATTGACTTTTATGAAAGGTGAGTTGACGGCTGTTGACGGGCTAGAGAATGCTACTGAAGTTCTTATTCAAAAGCTTAATGACTTAGGGTCTAAATATGCCATAGGGAGAGATACACATGTGGGGGATACCATTGTAGGGATTAAAGGTCGTGTTGGTTTTGAAGCCCCCGCCGCTTTAATCATTGTTAAGGCACATCATTTACTAGAGAAGCATACCTTGACAAAGTGGCAACTTCAACATAAAGACTACCTGTCTAACTTTTACGGGATGCATTTACATGAAGGTCAATATTTGGACCCTGTTATGCGCGACATGGAAGCATTTTTAACATCTAGTCAAAGTAGTGTTTCTGGGATTGTTGAGGTGGTATTAAAGCCCTATCATTTTTCAATTAATGGAGTTAAGTCTCCCAACGATTTAATGAATGCAAAGTTTGGGAGCTATGGAGAAGTTAATTCTGGCTGGACCGCTGAAGAAGCTAAAGGTTTTATTAAAATTAACGGAAACCAAAATAAAATTCATCAACAAGTAAATTCAAACGCATGATACAAGCAGGGATTATAGGGGGTGCTGGTTATACAGCTGGCGAATTGATTCGATTACTATTAACTCATCCGAAAGTAGACATTAACTTTGTATACAGTACTTCTAGTGCCGGCAAAAAAATAAGTGCGATTCATCAAGATTTAGAAGGCGTCACAAATCAGCTTTTTACAGATTCAGTTCAAACGGAAGTAGATGTTTTGTTTCTTTGTTTAGGGCATGGGAATTCTAAAGTATTTTTAGAAAACTACACCTTTTCAAAGGCGACTAAAATCATTGATCTGTCAAACGATTTTAGACTCACAAAAGATGCCAGATTCCAAAATAAACACTTTGTTTATGGTTTGCCAGAATTAAATAAGTCGGCTATACAGTCTGCTCAGTACATTGCCAATCCAGGTTGTTTTGCAACCGCAATTCAACTGGCGATTTTGCCTCTAGCGAACAATAACTTAATTACAGATTCCATTCATGTTAATGCTGTGACAGGCGCGACAGGTGCAGGAACAGCTTTGTCGGCAACCTCCCATTTTACCTGGCGTGTCGATAATTTCTCACATTATAAAGCATTTAACCACCAACATCTAGGAGAAATCCACCAATCTGTAAATTCACTTCAAGAAGGCTTACAAAGTGTGATTCATCTTATTCCAAACAGAGGGAATTTTTCTAGAGGAATATTTGCCACTATTTACACTACGTATGAAGGAACTTTAGAAATGGCATTATCGCTTTTTAAAAGCTATTACAAGGACGCAGACTTCACCTTTATTTCGGACACGAGTATTCATTTAAAACAAGTAGTGAATACCAACAAATGTTTACTTCACTTAGAAGTGCATCAGGGTAAGCTGCTTATCACTAGTATTATTGATAATTTACTCAAAGGAGCTTCTGGGCAAGCAGTACACAACATGAACTTGATGTATAGATTTGAAGCTCATTTAGGTCTACAGTTAAAGGCAAATTATTTTTAAAATTAAATCACAAATCATGAAAATAGCAATCATTGGAACCGGAAATTTAGGAAGTGCTATCGCTAAAGGACTCATAACAAATAATGCCATTACCACTTTACACCTTACCAAAAGAAATGTGGGCGGCTTAGCAGATTTTGAGGGCTATCAAAATGTGTTTTTGACTGCTGATAATAAAGAAGCTGTTCAAAAGTCTGATATTATTATTTTAGCCGTACAACCAGCTCACCTTGAGAACATACTAAAAGAGATTACCCCCTTTTTAACTGAAAAACATCTTTTAATATCTACTATAACAGGGTTTTCAATTTCTAGAATTGAAGGCCTTGTTGGCGCCCATCAGTTTGTCATTCGTGCGATGCCTAATACAGCGATTGCTGTTGGCAAATCTATGACTTGCCTTTGCAGTAATCAAGTTGGTTCGCAGCGCCTGGCCATAGCTGAAGCAATCTTTAACCGATTGGGAACAACTATTGCTATTCCAGAACAACAAATGCAAGCAGCTACTGTAGTGTGTGCTAGTGGCATTGCCTTTTGGATGCGTTTAATTCGTGCCACGACACAAGCGGCTATCCAACTTGGTTTTGATGCCAAAGAGGCTCAAAACTTAGCAATGTTCACTTGTGAAGGGGCAGCCAGTTTATTAATCACTTCTGGTAATCACCCAGAACAAGAAATTGATAGAGTAACAACGCCAAATGGCTGTACTATTGAAGGACTTAATGAGATGGAACACAAAGGGCTGAGCTCCTCTCTTATTCAGGGGATGGTTGCGTCCTTTGATAAAATTAACAGTATAAAAACCCAGTAATTATGAGTTTATTTGATGTATATCCCCTCTTTGATGTGACCCCAGTGAAAGCAGATGGAGTATTTTTATATGACGCTGTTGGAAAAGAGTATTTAGATTTTTACGGGGGTCATGCGGTAATTTCAATAGGACATTCACATCCTGTTTATGTTAAAGCATTGACGGATCAGCTTCAGAAAATAGGATTTTATAGCAATGCTGTACAAAACCCAATTCAAAGCAAGTTAGCAGACCGTCTTGAACAGCTATCTGGTTGTAAAGATTATGACTTGTTTATGTGTAGCTCTGGAGCGGAGGCCAATGAGAATGCATTAAAATTGGCCTCATTTCACACCAACAAAGCAACCGTGATAGCATTTAATAATTCATTTCATGGCCGTACTTCTGCTTGTGTTGCTGCGACCGACAACCCTAAGATTATCGCCCCTTTAAATGCCCAACAACAAGTACGCTTTTTACCACTTGGAAACTTAGAGTCGGTTGAGGCAACTTTAAAAGCGGAGCCTATCTGCGCCATTATTATTGAGTGTATTCAAGGAGTTGGTGGCTTGGATGAAAGCACTACAGATTTTTACAAGGGCTTAGAGACGCTGTGCAATAAATACAGTACCGTTTTAATTGCTGATGAGGTTCAGTCCGGTTTTGGACGAACTGGAGACTTTTTTGCATTTCAAAAACATGGACTCAACCCTCATATTATTTCAATGGCCAAGGGAATGGGAAATGGATTTCCTGTAGGAGGTATTCTAATTCATCCTTTAATAAAAGCATCTTATGGATTACTAGGAACTACTTTTGGCGGTAACCATCTGGCCAGCACTGCGACTTTAGCTGTTCTGGATGTTTTAGAGTCAGAGAAGTTAATGCAAAATGTCAATGAAATGTCCGCCTATTTTATTGATAAAGTAAAGACAATTCCTCAGCTAAAACGGCTAAAAGGCCGGGGATTGATGTTAGGTTTAGAATTTGATTTTCCAGTAGCTTCACTTCGAAAAAAACTCCTTTTTGATCATTCTTTATTTACAGGAAGCTCTAAAAACCCAAATCTGATTCGGATTTTACCACCACTAACGATTCAAAGAGAACATATCGATACATTTTTTAATGCTTTAGAACAAGAGTTATGAAACACTATTTAACTATTAACGATCTCCCGTCTATCAAAACAGCAATTCAGGAAGCGATTGCGTTAAAATCAGATCCCTATAATTATAAAAACTTAGGGGCTCAAAAAACCTTAGTTATGTTGTTTTTTAATGCTAGTCTGCGCACCCGTTTAAGTACCGAGAAAGCGGCCAAACACTTAGGTATGGAGGTCATTATTTTGAATGTCACAGACGCTTGGCAATTAGAATTTGACTCTGGTGCGGTGATGAACTTAAATAAATCTGAACATGTCAAAGAAGCGGCGCAAGTCATTTCGCAGTATGCAGATGTTTTAGCAGTGAGAGCTTTTCCAAACCTTAAAGATAAGCACAAGGATGCATCTGAGTGGATCTTAACTAGTTTTGTAAAATATGCGACGATTCCAGTTGTAAACATGGAAAGCGCCACTAGCCATCCGCTTCAAGCCTTAGCCGATGCGATGACGATTGAAGAATTAAAAACAAAGAAAAGACCTAAAGTGGTGCTTTCATGGGCACCCCATCCAAAAGCTTTGCCACATGCAGTTGCCAATTCATTTATTGAAATGATGCAATCTATTGATGTTGATTTTAGTATTACACATCCTGAAGGCTATGATTTGGATCCGAATATCGTAAAAGAGACTCCAGTAAGCTATTTGCAAGAAGAAGCATTAAAAACGGCTGATTTTATATATGTAAAAAATTGGAGTAATTATAATGCATATGGTGAAAATACGTCTCAATGTTCTAGCTGGATGATGACCAAAGATAAGTTAGGGTCTGCTACTTTCATGCATTGCTTGCCTGTGAGGCGGAATGTGGTGGTTGAATGTTCAGTATTAGATAGTGAGCAATCAGCAGTGATCAAGCAATCAAATAATAGAACTTATGCGGCGCAGCTTGTATTGAAAAAAATTCTAGAAAATGAAGAATAATTTACTAAAGATCATCAAGGTTGGTGGAAATATTATTGATAACCCAATAGCCCTTAAGTCACTTTTAAAGACAGTATCTACAATTGAAGGGCCTAAGATTCTTGTTCATGGAGGTGGAAAATCAGCAACTGACTTGGCAGAAAAAATGGGGATCGAAGTAAAAATGATTGAAGGCAGACGCCTCACAGACGCCGCGACTTTAGAACTCATCACCATGGTATATGCGGGTAAAATTAATAAAAAAATAGTAGCAGAACTACAAGCTTTGCATTGCAACGCTATTGGATTTACAGGCGCAGATGGGAATTCCATTAGTTCCCAAAAACGTCCGATATCAACGATAGACTATGGCTTTGTTGGCGATATTACAAACGTGGAAACTTCAACTTTGAATTTACTACTAGAACAGCGAATTTGCGCTGTGTTTTGTGCCATAACCCATGACAATAAGGGGCAGCTTTTAAATACTAACGCCGACACAATAGCTTCTGAACTGGCAATTGCATTTGCTAAACAGTTCAATGTCGAACTCCACTACTGTTTTGAAAAAAAAGGGGTTTTAAAAGATATTAACGATAATAATTCGGTTATTCAAACTATCACTAAATCGTCTTATAAAAAATTGTTAGAGGCCCAATTAATATTTTCTGGGATGATACCGAAATTGAATAATTGCTTCCATGCTTTAGAACAGAATGTTTCTAAAGTTTGCATTGGAACTCCAGAGATGTTGCTTGATTCAGAAACAATTTTCACAACAGTTACTTTAAAATGAATTTAGAAAATCTATCCGCCGCCGCCATTCAATTATTAAAAGATCTAATTGAAATCCCTTCGTTATCATCTGAAGAACATCAAACTGCGAAACGCATCGAAGTATGGTTTAACGTTAATGACATTCCGTTTAATCGCAACCAAAACAATGTCTGGGCAGTTAACAAATATTTTGAGATATCAAAACCAACTCTACTATTAAATTCCCATCACGACACCGTCAAACCTAATAACGGCTACACTAAAGACCCATTTAAAGCACAGGTCGAAGCCGGAAAACTTTATGGGTTGGGGAGTAACGATGCTGGCGGATCATTAGTGTCTTTAATAGCTGCATTCACGCATTTTTACGCACTTAAAGATCTTAACTATAATTTGGTACTTGTAGCCTCTGCGGAGGAAGAGAATAGTGGTAAGGCGGGATTAAATAGTATGTTATCTATTATTCCAAATATAGATGTAGCGATTGTAGGAGAGCCCACTCTCCTGCAATTGGCTGTGGCTGAAAAAGGCTTGGTTGTCTTTGATGCTATTGTAAAAGGAACACCCGGGCATGCCGCTCACCCTAACACAGATAATGCGATATATAATTCAATCAAAGTTCTGGAATGGTTTAAGGACTTTCAGTTTGATAAAATATCAGACTCTTTAGGACCCGTAAAAATGACAGTCACTCAAATCAATGCTGGAAAGCAACACAATACGATTCCTGCAGGAGTTAGTTTGGTCATTGATGTTCGAGTCAATGACCAATATAGCAATTCAGAAATCGCTGAGATTTTGCAAAAAAATTCCCCATGTGATTCCATTATTCCAAGAAGCTTACGACTTAATTCATCTTACATCCCTCTTGAGCATCCGCTGGTACAATCGGGGATTCAAATTGGACGTGAAACCTATGGGTCGCCAACACTATCCGATCAATCGGTTTTGAGTTGCCCGTCCTTAAAATTGGGACCTGGGGATAGTACGCGTTCACATACAGCAGATGAATTTATTTTTATTGATGAAATTAAGGAAGGCATTAAATTATATATTCAATTATTAACTAAAATACTATAATTATGAATCTTTGGGATAAAGGAATATCAATCGACCAATTAATTGAAAAATTTACCGTTGGAAATGATCGTGAAATCGATCTTAAAATAGCTGCTTATGATATTCAAGCGTCGTTGGCGCATGCGCAAATGTTAGTGGAGATTGGGCTTTTAAAGCCCGAAGAACTCAAAGATATTAAGGGTGTGTTTGAGGGCTTAAAATCTCAGCTTAACGAAGGTACTTTTGTAATTGACACCCAGTTTGAGGATATTCACTCTAAACTCGAATACGAACTCACCAAAGCCTTGGGTGATACTGGTAAAAAAATACATACGGCACGCTCAAGGAATGATCAGGTTTTAGTGGCTTTACAACTATATTACAAGGATACTTTGAAGTCGATTCAGGAAAAGACTAAAATATTATTCGACACTTTAATTGATTTGGCAGAAACGCATAAAATAGCCTTGTTGCCAGGGTATACCCATTTACAAGTAGCTATGCCTTCGTCTTTTGGTTTGTGGTTTTCGGCCTATGCTGAGTCTCTAATAGATGACGTATATGTATTACAAGCGGCTCAAAAAGTAGTCGATCAAAACCCTTTAGGTTCGGCAGCTGGGTATGGAAGTTCATTTCCAATTGACAGAGCATTCACGACTAAGGCACTTGGGTTTGAAACTTTGAAATACAACGTAGTAGCAGCTCAAATGAGTCGTGGTAAAAATGAACGTATTATGGCATCCAGCCTAGGGAATTTGGCACATACAATTGGAAAAATGGCCATGGATATCTGTTTATATATGAGTCAAAACTTTGATTTCATTGGTTTTCCAGAGAGTCTAACAACTGGGAGTAGTATCATGCCACACAAAAAAAATCCAGATGTTTTTGAGCTAATTCGAGGGAAGTGTAATAAACTTCAAAGTTTAGATACCGAGATGCTTTTGATTACTAATAACTTACCGAGTGGTTACCACCGTGATTTTCAATTATTAAAAGAAAATATGATTCATGGGTTAGATGATCTGGAATCTATTTTAGATATTTTCAACTATGCTATTCAGCAAATTCAAGTTAAAAAAATTGATTTGAATGACCCTAAATACCAGTATTTGTTTACTGTAGACAGTATCAATGCCTTGGTGATGCAAGGGGCTTCATTTAGGGAAGCATATCAAACTATTGGAGCTCAAGTGCAAGCTGGTACTTACAAATCAAAGATTCGTATTCCGCATACACATTTAGGTAGTATCAATAATCTATCATTGAACCAAATTAAAGAGAAGTATCCATTAAGTAATTAAAACCAGCCTAACACGTGAAAATGGATTATCAAGTAATAATATTGAATTAAACAAACTTTTATCAATACGTCTTTATTAGTATTTTACTAGTTTATGGCTGCTAGTTTCCAACGAGTTTTCAAGAGTTAGAAAATATAGTCCGTTTTGCAGCTGGGAGGCGTCTACTGTAGCTTTTCCATTATTAAATTTTAAATTTCCTTTAAGTACTATCTGTGATAATTGATTTCGTAGAACAAATTTAGTTTCCAGTTCGTGGCTCTTTGATACTATAAAAAAGGATGTTTTAAATGGATTTGGAAACACTGACCAGTTGTCTAAAGTAGTTTCAGGAATATTTAGAGCTTCTGTATAACAATCTTCAGGAACAGTATAATCGTCTTTAATTAAATCCGTTATTTTAGAAGTCAAAAAACTTTCATTGGATATGTTATCAATAAATGTAGAATCAATTACACTGCTAGTAGCTCCTAAAAAATCTTGCATAATAGTCGAAAACGTATCACGGTAGTCATGTTGAACTGTTTGTACTTGGTAATTATTAGTTTGTACAGCTTCTGTAAGATCTACGTTAATACCAGAAACACCACTTTTAACTGGTTTGCCAAAAGCAAACATTGGTGCTACTTCTCCATGATCTGTTCCTAGACTCCCATTTTCTTTTGCCTTTCTGCCAAATTCAGAAAAAGTCAGCCCTAAAACATCATTTGCTAAGTTATCCGCATTTAAGTCGGTCATAAAAGACTCAATTGCTCCGGACAGCTCAGTCATTAAAACACTGTGCCTTCCTTGTATATCTCCACTTGATTGATTTTGATTGTTATGTGTGTCAAAACCTCCAAGTTTGACCATAAAAACCTTAGTTTCTATTCCTCCTCGAATCAATCTAGCAACTGTTTTCAACTGATCTGCTAAATTGGTGTCTGGATAATTTGATGTTGTACTGTTTGCTCCGTTATTAAAAGCAGTTGATATGACCTGTGAATATTGGTTAGATAGTATATCAGTATCTATGATATATTGTAATTCTGATCCATAATCAGAACTAGGGATATTATTGGGGGGAGCGCCAGCAAGTCCGCTAAGTACGGAATAGAAGTTTTCAGAATCTTGACCGCTTAGGTTTAAAGCAAGCCCATGTTCAATTTCTCCATGAAAACCCAAAGAGGTAGTATTTGATCCAACTTGAATCCCTAATGGGTAAGTAGTCGGAATAGTATCAGCATAGTTATGCTCCATAAATCTTCCAATCCACCCACTCTGATCTCCGTTGACCCAATTATTACCATCATTTCCAGTAGCATAAATATCTTGAGATCCAAAATGACTTTTATTTTGTGAAGGATATCCTACAGATTGAATGATACGAAGTTGATCTTGCGCATATAAATTATAAAACCCTGTCAGTTCTGGATGTAGTGCAATGTCTTGATTTGTGCCTGTTAGATTTGAGTCGATATTGCTTAGGGGTAGAAATAGAGAAGAGGGAATATGAATATTTGGTCTTAATGTTTGATAATCTGGATATGCACTAATTGGAATTACCGTATTTAATCCGTCATTCCCCCCATTTAATTCTACTAAAATTAATTTCCTATTTGATACATCGCAATTATAAAACGAGTTTACTAGTTTCATTGAAGCCTGGATTTCAAATGGTAACATGCTTGCGGCTGATGCTGTACTTGTAAGTTTTATAAATTGACGTCTTTTCATAGATAAAAAGTTACATTAATTGAAATTCAGCCGCGTTAATCATAGCTGTAAATAAGGCGTCGAGCCGTATTTTAACCTGAACTTGATTGCCTGTTTGTAGGTAATCACTCCAGGCAGAACTCCAATAATATGCTTCAAGACCATCAGTTAGAATAGAAACAAAATAAGTAATTCTAGTGCTATCAATTGATTCACAGTAGAGTAATTCAGCGATCTCTGTAACTAAAGTACTAGCATCATTTGCTAGACTAAAATTTCCAGAATTCTCTACGTAGTTAACACTATCAAATGAAGCTCGTATGTTAGCTCCGCTATTACTAATTTTGTTCTGACCAGTTATAAAACATTCGATTAATTTATAACGACCTATAATAGTATTCGAAGAGAACCAATTTCTATCAAAAGCAGGGGATTGATACATTGCTGGATATCCTGCTACTGTTTCTGGAGAAAATGGCCTAAGTCCTGTACTTGTAAAAAAAGCTAAGTATCCGAAATTGTAATAGAAGTTTTTAAAATATTTTTGATCATTGCTAAAAGATACTGGTGGATTACTAGCACTAGCTTCTGGGTTGGGAATTGAAATGTCCAATAAATCAATTGTTTCGCTAATTAGCTGGATAGGGCTTTTTATAATACTACCAATTATTTCATCGGAATTGTCAATCGTGTCATCATCATAAAAATGTTGAGACATTAATAGAGTCTCTAAAACCGGTAGTAAGTTAAAGTTATTAGCAATAAGTAAGTCCGATAGAGGAGTTATGACATCATCTTCAACTTCTTGATTCCATTCACTTTTTACGTAAAATCTATATAATTTTCTACAATATGATTTTGCAGTTTCTTGCTGTAAGAAAATCATTTCAACAAAATCATCTACCTCCTGAATAACTCCTTCCTGAGTAGATTGTCCTGAAATTGTTAGGTTATTAAAGGCTGATGAAAATGTTTTATCTTCAGTGGCATGTTGTGAAGTATTTACATATCCCATAGGAATTTGTGTATCAGGATCAAGAGTATCTCTGAGTGGTTTAGTTTTTATTCCAGAAAAAACTTTTGCAGCATTTTGAACATCACTTTCTGTGTAGGTTGTGTAATTTCCCTCTCCGATTTGTTCTCCTTTTAAAATTGTGAATAGTTCTAAAAACTCTCTAGAATAATTTTCGTTAGGATTGTTTTTGTTATTTGTATTGTTATCGAGATAATACAAAATCGAATTATCAAAAGTAATTTTTTTGGCAAGTGTTTTTAAATCATAAGCATAGAAATCTAATAATCTTAAATAGTCATAGAAGTAAGAAGATTTAGGCACTCCATCATGTTTTGACAGAGTAAAACAGCTATGAAGAAAAAAAATAAGTTTGTGCTTTAAACTATTTTGTTTAAGAGCATTATACCACCACCATCCAGAAATGATTGCTTTTTTTCGAAAGTGGCCGACAGTGAAGTCCGCAGGAGTTGTATTTTCCGTATGCATCCAAAATCCGTCAGGGACTCCACTCTCTGAGTTTACTACTGGGTCATAGGGGTGTTCCCAAAATAGAATGGGCTCATTGGACAATTCATGAACTGCTTCTTCAGCTGTAAGGGTTGCAAATAAGTCAAGAGTGTTTTTTGAGTAACTAAAACAGGCTCTTCTTAAAAGATGTTTAGCTTTTCTATACCCTAGCTCGTTTTCAGATATGTTTAATGATGGCAATAATTAGTTTTTAGATTACAAATTTAATTAAAATTTAGGAAATAATTGTTTCAAAGAAAATTAATACATAATTGAAGTCTCATTGACTAAATAATATTTTTCTTTGAAATACTTAAAACCATTCTTCTAAATGGAATATATTAGCGTTTTAATTTAAAACTTCTTATGAAATTTAAGCTTATTTTTCTTTTACTATTCCTGTCAAATTTTACTATTTATTCCCAAATTAACCCAGATGCCATAGAAATAGTGAGAGATTCATATGGGGTGCCTCACATTTATGCATCTACAGATGCAGAGGTTGCTTACGGATTTGCTTGGGCTCAGGCCGAAGATGATTTTCAAACTATACAGCAAGCCTATCTAGCTGGAAATGGTTTATTAAGTAGAAATATTGGGTTAAAAGGAGCTAATGCTGATTTTTTAGCGCAGTTAATACAATCTGAACAAACAGTCAACGAACAGTTTCATACACTGGGTCCAAATTTTATTGAGTTACTTAATGGTTTTACAGAAGGAATAAATGCCTATGCTGCAAAATATCCTGATGAAATTCTTGAATCTTCGTTATTTCCCGTCACTTCTCAAAGACTACTTCGTTACACGCAGCTTCAGTTATTTATTTCTAATGGCGCAGCTGGGCTTGTAAGCGGAATTGTAGGGAACCGACTCTCTTGGCCTTATGACATTAATCACGACACTAAGGGCTCTAACTTACTGGCGGTTAGTCGGTCTAGAACGCTGTCTGATGAAACCTTTTTGGCCATAAATACGCATCAGCCTTTAGAAGGGCCTACTTCTTGGTATGAAGCACATTTAGTGAGTGAAGAAGGGACTAATATTATTGGAGCTACTTTTCCAGGTTCTCCATGTCTATTTACGGGTGCCAATGAATACCTTGGCTGGACCCATACAGTCAATTATCCTGATAAAGCGGATGTATACGCGCTAGAGATGCATCCCAACAAAAAAGAGGTGTACATAGTTGACGGGGAGTCGTACAAGCTAGAAAAATTTAAAGCTAAAATCTATCTAAAAATATTAGGAATTAAAATTCCAGTTAAGAAAAAATTCTATCGAAGTATTTATGGTCCAACCCTCAAAAATAAAACAGGTTTTTATTCTGTACGTACGCCAAGCACCTCAAATATTAATGCTGTGGAACAATGGTGGCATATGAACAAAGCAACTAATTTCTCGGAGTTTTATGAAGCTCTAGAAATGAAAGCTCTACCCGGATATAACATCGGTTATGCTGATAGAAACGATACTATTTTTTATATTTCTAATGGTAAAATTCCCATTCGAACTAAAGGTTATGACTGGGCTGATGTGGTTCCTGGAAACACTCGCAAAACCCTGTGGGATACTTATTATGATATTAAAGACCTGCCACAAGTGATCAGTCCTAAGTCAGGCTTTGTTTATAACGCCAATCACAGTCCTTTTAAATCTTCAGGAAAAAATGACAATCCAAAGAGTAAAGATTTCGCTGCCGAAATGAATTTTGAATCCTATGACAATAACCGCTCTACGCGTTTGTTGCATTTACTAGAAGAACAAGAGCATATCGATTATACGCGTTTCAAGCGAATTAAGTACGATCATCAGTTACCAACTCCCTTAAACTATAATTTCATGGATTTAAATGCATTGTTTGAGATGGAGCCTGAAGATTATCCAGAAGTCGCCGGATTGTTGGCTGAAATCAAAAATTGGGATCGTGTCACCAATGCAGAGTCTTATGGGGCGGGTGCTTATGCATTATTATACTATAATCTTATTCCCTTCTTTTATGAGCTTCCAGAGGATCGTGTGTTTACTCATGAGGTTTTGTTTGAAGCTTTAAAAATAACAAAGGCTTATATGAAAACGCACTTTAAAAGTGAACGTGTTCGCTTAGGGGCGTATCAAAAGCTAGTAAGAGGAGGAAAAGAACTCCCTGTTTTTGGACTTCCTGATGTGGTCACTGCCATGAGAGGTGAGCCATATAAAGATGGTAAAATCAAGATCACACATGGAGAATCCTATATAGGTTTGGTGCGTTTTACTCCTACAAAAACATACTATGAGTCGGTTATTTCTTATGGGAATAGTCGAAGACCAGAAAGTCCACACTATTCGGACCAAATGGAATTGTATTTAAATTTTAAAACTAAAACAATGTCGTTTGATAGGGCAGAGGTATTGGATTCAGCTATGAATTGTTATGCTCCTAAGTAGTGATGTGTTTAATTTCTTAAATAAGATTCTGACCTCACACGCGAATTGACTCTGATGTCTTGCCAGAATAAATTCACATCTGCTTTGTGGTAATCTTTAACAGTTGAGATTAGGATTCTTTTAAAAAGACCAACTTTTGGAGTTTTTATAAGTAATTTATCATCAATACTCTCAATTTTTACGGTTTGAGGAAATACTTTTTTATTTAGATAAAGAAACCCTTTATGATCTGAATATTGGCTGGTTTTTTGTTGGTCCCATGTAATAGGGTTAGAGCAGGCAGCTCCTCTGATCCATTCCTTGCTTATCGTGTAGATGGCTTTTCGTTCTTTAGACTTTGACATTAAACGGTAAGTATTCCATGTTACAAATCCACCAGTTTCAGATTCGTTTGTCATGTGTTTTATGTTTTTAAACTCGTCTTTCATTATTTTTGTACCAATTAAATAAGCAGCAATTAATTTCTTTTGTAAAGGTTTACCGTCAAAAAAATCTTTTAATAATCTTTTAGCATGTCCTGCGCCTTGACTGTGACCAGCTATTATAATGGGTTTATCGTTATTGTATTTTTTCAAAAATATCATAAATGCTTGCCTCAAGTCTTCATAAGCCAACTCATAGGCCTGCTCTCCTCCATTTTTCCAGAACTCAGGTCTAAAGATCCGTAGATGGGCCTGTCTGTAATACGGAGCATATAAGTTTCCAACGGAATACCACGCTGAAGACTGGTATTTAACTGAAGATTCCAATACGAGATTTCTGGTATTTTGATTATAAATATCTGCATTCCATGAGGGCTCTTGTTTGTCTGAATGTAACGTAGGATAAATAAAAAAGACATCTACAGCTAGCTTTGGTTCTTCGCTTTCAAAACTTACCAATACATCTGGCTTGTTCTTTGGGTGCACAGCCCAAGAATTTAAAGATTCGTAGTTTGGTGCCACCGGCGACTTAATAGTATCGAAAGATTGACTCTTATAAATGATAGGTGTGTTAGACTCATATAACAACCCACAAGAACATAGGTTTAGTAAAATAACCAAGCTTAAAATATATTTCATAATCAAAGGTCGTAAAAATGTTAACATATATTATGTTAACATGTATTAAAGAGTGTTAAAGTTCTATTTAAAATTTAACATTCCTCTTTTTTTAACAAACTATTAAATAATTTTTAGATAAGTATACTTTCTTTTATAAAATAATCTAAAACAACTTAAATGAAAAATTTACTAAAATTATCTAAATTAACATTCTTATTATTTGTCGGATTTTCGATACAATCTTGTTCTGACGACGACGACGATGTAACAACTCCAACAGGGGCTTCTAATATTGTTGAAATAGCATTGGATACACCTGATTTAAGTAACCTTGTTGCTGCATTGTCAGTTGCTGATGGGAATTTGGTAGATGTGTTAAGTGGAGGCGAGTTCACTGTATTAGCTCCAACAAACGAAGCATTCGAAACATTTTTAGCAGCAAATGGCTTTATGTCTCTTTCAGAAGTGCCAACTGATGTTCTTAGTAATATTCTTTTAAACCATGTTATCTCAGGTACTGTAAACTCTACTAACCTAGTTGATGCTGGTTCAGGGTACAGCACCACAAATGCATCTAACATGGATGGTGATAATTTAAGTTTGTATTTTGATACTTCCTCAGGAGTAACTTTCAATGGAATTTCTAGCGTTGTAGCTGCTGATATAGTAGCCTCAAACGGAATTGTACACGTTGTTGACGAAGTTATTGGACTTCCTACAGTAGTTACTTTTGCAGTTTCTAATCCTGCATTATCAACTTTAGTAGCAGCATTGACTACAGAAGGTCTTTCTGTAGACATCGTTTCTATATTATCATCATCTGATGAGCCATCACCATTTACTGTTTTTGCTCCTACAAATGATGCCTTTGGATCATTACTTGCTGAGTTAGGATTGAATGCATTAGGCGACATACCAGTAGATATTTTAGAAGCTACTTTGGGTACTCACGTGGCTCCTGAAGCAAATGTAAGATCTACGGATTTGGTTGATGGAATGTCAGTTAATACTATAGGCTCAACAATCACGGTATCTTTATCTGATGGTGCTAAACTTATCGATTCAAATGGTAGAGAATCAAACATTGTTGCTGTAGACATACAAGCTTATAATGGCGTTGTACACGTCATAGATAATGTACTTCTACCATAGTTATAATAAATTTAATTAGTCCTATTTTTTAAAACCACTCTATGAGTGGTTTTTTTGTTTTAATAGACCCAGACTAGAATTTTATTCTACTAGATTAGGTTTATTTTTTATATTTTTACAAATATATTTAAAATCACATGTTTATGCGTTATCTGTATTTATTTTGCCTTCTTTCTTCATTATTTACGTCAGCTCAAATTGACCACTGGGAAAGCGTTGTGTTGCCCGGCGATGAATGGGATTATCTTGTGCCAATATCACAACCTAGTCAAAGTTGGAATCAATTAGGATACAATTCGTCCAGTTGGAGTACAGGCATTTCAGGATTTGGATATGGCGATGGCGATGACGCTACTATAATTTCAAATACTATATCAATATATATCAGAAAAACATTTAGCATAACTAATCTTTCTGATATTGAGGCTATTATATTAGATCTAGATTATGATGATGGATTTGTAGCATATTTAAATGGACAAGAAGTAGCGAGAAATCTCATTTCAGGTGCAATTCCTAATTTTAACCAGACTAGTGATGGCTATCATGAGGCTCTACTTCCTCAAGGATACGCTCCAGAGCGTTTTGGGATAGACGTAAACCTTCTAAATTCAGGCACAAATGTTTTAGCAGTTCAAGTTCATAATCAATCTTTTGATTCTTCGGATTTGTCCGCTCTTCCAGTTTTTTCAGTTGGTATTAACAATACAAGTTCAAATTACGAAACCCCTCCTTATTGGTTTGAAGTTCCATACATACCTGCTGAAGTTAATTTTGATTCATCTAATTTACCAATAGTGGTTATTGATACTTTTGAAGGTCAAGAAATACCTAACGATCCTAAGATTGATGCTACAATGAAGATTATTTATAGAGAAAATCAACAAAGGAATTTTCTTACGGATGTAAGTGACCCTACTGCACTTGATTATGATGGGCCTATTAAAATTGAATATAGAGGATCTTCATCTAGCTTATTAGACAAAAAACAATATGCGTTTACGCCATATGACGACTTAGGAGAAAAAATTAACGTACCGTTTTTAGATATGCCAACTGAAAACGACTGGATCCTAAACGGATTAGCATATGATCCTTCTTTTATGAGAGATTTTTTAAGCTACAAGCTCTCGAATTTAACTGGTAATTATGCTTCAAGAGGTAAATATTGTGAATTAGTGTTGAATGGTGAATTTAGAGGAATATATGTTTTACAAGAAAAATTAAAGGCAGACGATAGCCGCATTGATATAAAGAAAATTAAAGATGACGATTTAACTCTTCCAAAACTTACTGGAGGATATATAACCAAAACGGACAAGATTGAAGGATCAGATACAGTAGCTTGGGGTATGGACAATTATGGAGGTTGGCAAAGTAACTTTGTTCATGAGCATCCTAAATCATCAGATGTTATGCCTGAACAACATTCATACATTGAAAATGAGTTTTTAACTCTACAGTCATATGTTAACAATCCTAGTAATAGTTCAATCACAGAGGGTTACCCTTCAATTATAGATATTCCATCGTTTATCGACTTTATGATACTAAACGAACTTTCTTCTAACGCAGACGGTTACGAGTTTAGCACCTTTTTTCATAAAGACCGTAATGATAAACTAAGAGCTGGACCTATATGGGATTTTAATTTAACTTTTGGAAATGATTTATTTGAATGGGGTTATGATAGAAGTCATACTGATGTTTGGCAATTTTTTGACCAAGGTAATATGGGGCCAAAGTTTTGGAAAGACCTTTTTGATGATCCATTATTTAATTGTTATTTATCTAAGCGTTGGCAGGAACTGACTGCTCCAGGTATGCCTTTAAATACAACTGAAATTTTTGGGCTAATTGATTCTATACAAACACTTATATCAGAAGCAGTAGAGCGCCAGGAAATTGTTTCAGGTACATCTGGTGTTTTTATTGATAACGTAATTGAGATGAAAGAGTTTATTTCTGAGCGGATAAATTGGATTACAAATGAGTTAATAGATACTAGTTTGTGTAATAATGTTGTAACACCTGAATTAGTAATCTCTAAAATTAATTATAATCCATTAGTCGAGGTAGACTTAGATTCAAGTGATTTTGAATTTATTGAAATCACAAACAATAGTTCATATACGATTGATTTGACTGGTATATATTTTGGAGGTTTGGGGCTTACTTACCAATTCCACCAAGGGTCATCTCTTACCGCTGAAAGTGTACTTTACCTAGCAAACGACAGTGATTCTTTTAATGAACGCTATGGATTTGAGCCTTTTGATGAATTTTCAAGAAGCCTATCTAATGATGGAGAAGATTTGATTTTAAGAGATGCTTATGGAAATAGTATTGATCAGGTGATATATAATGATGTATTGCCATGGCCAGAAGAAGCTGACGGGGAAGGTTCTTTTCTTAAACTTGTTGGTTTAGATTTAGACAATAATTTGGCCAGTAGTTGGATAGCGCGCACTGATACATCAGAAAACTTATCCATTGGGAATAATTCATATGATTCTTTTGTTAGTCTTTATCCAAACCCAGTTTCGGATATATTGAAAATTAAAACCATGTCTAGCAACATTTTAAGTGTTAAACTATACAGTATAAACGGAAAACTTTTCAGAACCTATTCTTTTGAAAACAGACAAGTTGAATTGGATTTAAGCGCTTTTGAAAATGGGTTCTACTTATTACAAATTCAAACGGATAACGAGTTATTATTTAAGAAAATCATTAAAAACTAATAATCAGTTTACCACTTTATTTAATATGATACCTAATTCCTAAAAATCCATTAATTCCTTGGTTGGAGTAGTAAACATAACTGGGGTCAAATGACAGTGCGTTAGTGTTGTTAGGAGTGGCTATCACTTGGCCATTTGCTCCAAATTCTACTCCAGAATCAAAGGGGTCAAATGCGCGAGCTATGCTATTCGAGGCAGGTTTGAAATCTAAAATATTTTTAATTCCAGCATATACTTCAATCGTTTTAATAGCATAAGTTGCCTGTAGATTGACGATATTGATAATCGGACTGTAAGGAGCTCTCGTGTCTAATTCGCCAAGAAGCGGAAGTTTCATGGGTCCAATGATTGTGCCAGAAATATCAATTGTAATTTTAGGATTGTAAAGCGTGTAATTTAGTTGATAATTACCTGAAAATTTTTCTGTGAGAAAAGGGTATTGAGCTTGGTTATTATTAATAATTTTTGAATCAATAAAGGTAGCACCCATATTTATTTTTAGCCCATTTGCAAACATTCCATTTATAGTAACTGTTGCCCCTTGAGTGATTGCCTTTCCATCTAGGTTTCCATAAATGATTTGGTTTGGGTTAGTTTCGTAATCTGGAAGAATTCTATTGGAAAACGCTGTTTTAAATACACTAAAGTCTAAGTCCAAAATAGCACCATATTTAGTATATAGTTTTTTATTCCAATTAATAGTTGTGTTCCATGATTTTTCGGGCAGAATAGCCTCTGTAAAAACAACCTCTCTAGCCCCAGTAAGTGCTGCATGATCTTCTGTAAATACATTAACCACACGATAGCCAGTTCCAAACCCAAGGCGTAGAATGGAGCTTTCATCTTTACTGGCCCATTTAAAGTTTAGTCTAGGCGTCCAAATGTCTCCGTAAATGGAGTTCTTATCATACCGGATTCCAGACAGCAGTGTTTTGGATTCACTCAGCGTCCATTGGTCTTGAGCAAAGAGTCCTGGCAGGGCTGTTTTATCTATTTTTACAGTGGCAGGTGTGTTGTCATCATATATTGTATACCTATACGTTGCTCCTAATAATACGTCGTGATTCTTTACTTTTTTTGAAAAGACGCCTTGTACAAACCCGATGGTTTGAATAGCATTATAGGAAGTAGTCCCGTAAACCGAATTTTGGTCATGATTATTTAGGCTGTATTGTAAAAATAAATTTTCAGAGTGATCATACCTTCCAAAGATTTCGATTCTACTTGTGTAAATACTTTCACCATACACTTCATCACCCCCTCTGAAATCCGAATTCCAGTTCATTTCACCACCCCATCTGTCTTCATAAAAATAACGAAACGCCACACTATTTTTTTTCGTACTAATTTTATTAAAAATGGAAATTCTATGTTGTAGTGTTAAATCGGTAAACCCATCTTCGTTAGCATCAATCGGATTGGAGTAATTAAAATAATTTATTCCAATTAAACCTTGGCTATTTTTTAGGGTATATTTAGCACCAAGGTCAATATTTAACTCCCCCCATGAGCTAATAAAAGTATCGAGATTAAACGGGTGTACTGTTTCGGGGCTTTTAGTGATTAAATTAATAACCCCTCCAATTGCTTCAGAGCCATACAGATTAGAAGCAGGTCCTTTTATAACTTCTACTTGTTTGATGAGTGATTGTGGGATTCCCGAAAGTCCATACACAGTTGATAAACCACTAACCAAGGGCAGGCCGTCAATCAACACCATAGTATTGGCTCCCTCTTGTCCGTTAATATGAATATCTCCGGTATTACATACGTTGCAGTTTAATTGTGGTCGAACGCCATTTATGCATTCAATTGCCTCAAAGAAACTAACTTTTGGAGTTGCTTTAAAAAAATTAGCGGTGTATAGCTCTATAGGAACCGCACTTTTAAGTTTAGAGACTTGCCTTAGCGTTCCAGAAATTACAATCTCATCCAAGCTGTCATTTACTAAAACAATCGAACCCATATTAATGGAGTCTCCAGTAGATTCCAACGTTATTATTTTTGAAGTATATCCAACATATGAAATGAAGAGCTTATTTTCGCCCTTTACAGATTCTACTGAAAACACGCCCATTTCATTCGTAATCCCAATTTTAGAATTGGAGCTATTATAAATTGTTGCTCCAAAAAGTAGATTACTATCGGAGTCTTTTATGACTCCGTATATGGTTTGGGCAAAAGTAAATTTTATCACAAGCATAATAATGATAAAATTAAAAGGTTTTTTTATGTTCATTTTTGTAGTTTTGGGTAGCTTAAATAAAGATAGTTCACTACCGCAAAACTAATGAAAATAGTTCACTACCGAAAAACTAATGAGAAATACTAAAGAAAAAGAACATTATTTAAAAGAAATATATAGATTAGAATCTGCTAACAAGGATGTTTCCGTTTCTATTCTCTCTAAAGTGTTAGGCGTTTCTAAATCCTCTGTTTCTAATATGGTTAAAAAATTGGTGGCTATGCAATTATTAAACTCGGCACCCTACAAGGCTATAGAATTCACTTCAGAGGGTCGAGAACAGGCACGAACCATTGTTGCTAAGCACCGTTTAATTGAGCTTTTTCTAGTTGAAGTTATGGGGTTTGAGCCAGAAAATGTTCATGATATTGCGGAGGAAATAGAACATATTAAAAGCCCCGCTTTTTTTAGGAAAGTACAAAATATGTTAGATAAACGAGATACAGACCCCCACGGAAGCCCCATTCCGGATGTAGATTTTTAGATATTAATCCACAAACTATTTTATAAATTACTACTTGTTAGTTATTCAGAATCTGTCTTTTTAACTCTACGATTACCTCATTTTTACGATTAAAAACCTCGTAGGGAGCATTGTATCCTAAAAAATAAAATTTATTTGTATGACTGATTCCCTCTTTATCCAAGGCTGCAATCAATTTTTGTTTATATTTTTCAATTTTATTATCGTTAGCCCATCCCTTAAACTGTAGTGCTGCTACTGTTTTTGCCGGTTCGTTTTGAAATTTTATTTGGGACTGGTTAGGTTCAGGTAATGTTTCTATATTAAATTCCTTAGGAACCATGAACAACATCGTCATAGAGTCTTCTAATGTCATGGCAACAGGGGATGTCATCGCTATTTTTTCGTTTCGTTTATTATTCCCAAAAATATACCCGGCTAAAATTGAGAACCCTTCACTTGAAGCTTTCTTGTACGTATTGCTAGAGAGTTGGACAGAACTAAATAAGGTCACCTCATATCGACGAATTTCAAATTGGTCATATTTTTTATCCACAACATAAGGATATGTTTCAATATTTTTCTGGCTTTTTAAAGCAAAAATCTGTACTGCGATAAAAGCGATGGCGATGACACCAACAATAATAGATGCTATTTTCATATGAGTTAATTGGTTTTTTGTTGTTTTTTCTTTTTGAATACAAATGAAATGAGTCGTGGAATTTCTTTTTCAGGAGTCGTATCAAACCATTCATTGATTCCAAGTAGTTCAAAACCATTGTTTTCAGCACTTCCAATGTAGTCCGAAATATGATGAGTGTAGACTTCTAATTCTTCTGTTCCACTGTCAGTTTCATAACGAGCTTTACTTCCTGCATATTGTTTAAACGGATGCAGTTCGCTTATAAAAAACAGCCCGTTATTCTTTAATTTCAGCTGAGCTTGATTAAAAATAGGATCTAAATAAGCGATGTGCTCTAGGGTAAGACTCGAGGTGACCAAATCTGCGAATTGATTTTCAACGCCCCATTTTTCATTGAGGTCAGCTCTTTTGAATTCAGCTCGAGGATCTGTTATCTTCTTTTTGGCAATTCTTAGCATTTCTTCTGAAAAATCAAGACCAATTAAGTGTTTAGCTTTGGTAAGTAACCATTCAGTGTTTTTTCCGGTTCCGCAGCCAAGTTCCAAGACAGAGTCAAAAGTATATTTAGATAATGTTTCTACAGTTGCCTTTACATCAAGATCACGGGTCTTATTGTCATTAGTGTCATATTGATTTGCCCAAATATTATAAGCCTTTTCTATATTCATAAGATTCCTTATTTAATATCGACTGTGAGTTCGTGTAAATTTAGTGAATTTAGTTCTTATGTAAAGTTTAAAGTAATTTCACATAGATATGCCTGTTCTTTAATCTCCTAAATGAGAGTCGTTACGTCCCACAACAAAGGAAGAATAAAGTAAACGACTAAAGTGAGAATTAAGATTGATATTAAATTCATCCAAAACCCTTTTTTTACCATATCATTAATTTCTAAATAACCTGACCCAAAAACAACTGCGTTTGGGGGAGTAGCTACTGGAAGCATAAAAGCACAAGATGCAGCCACAGTTGCACCAACCAAGAGTAAATAAGGGTGTACGTTTATTGCACTAGCCAAAGAAACTAGAACGGGTAATAACATGGCTGTCGTTGCAAGATTAGAGGTAATTTCTGTTAGGAAATTAACGCTAGCGATTAAAATAAGTAATAAGATAATTAATGGAATATTTTCAAACATGGTCAGTTTAGAGCCAATCCAAACTGCCAGTCCACTGGATTCAAACCCAATAGCTAGTGCCATGCCACCTCCAAAAAGTAGTAAGATTCCCCAAGGTAATTTTACGGTATCTTCCCAAGCTAATAATCTTTTTTTCCTGTCTTTTGCAGGAAGAATAAATAAAATAATAGCTGATAAAATGGCAATAATAGTGTCGTCTATTGCTGGAAGAAATTTATTTATTAAAAAAGATCTGCATATCCACGCCAGTGCGGTTAAAATAAACACGGACAAAATCACCTTTTCTTCATAAGAGATTCTACCTAGAGCTTTCACTTGATTGTCTATTTCTTTTCTCCCACCAGGAACTATTTTTTGTTCAAACTTAAAGGCGACCTTAGTAAGATAAACCCAGCAAATACCAAGAAGTAATAGGCTTACAGGTAACCCAAACTTAAACCATTGTAAAAAACCAATATCAATTCCATATGATTCTCTTATAATTCCTGCAAAAACTAGATTTGGAGGTGTTCCAATGAGTGTAGCTATTCCGCCAATAGAGGCGCTGTATGCAATGGATAACATCATTGCTTTGCCGAAAATTAAATTTTCTTTTTCAATGGTATTTGGATTGTTTCTGAGCTGAGCAACAATAGCCATCCCAATTGGAAGAATCATTACAGCTGTGGCTGTATTTGAAATCCACATAGATAAAAATGCCGTAGCAATCATAAATCCTAGAATGATATTAGTCACATCAGTTCCTACAAGTTTAATGATCGTTAGCGCGATCCGTTTGTGTAGATTCCACTTTTCTATTGCGATAGCTAAAATAAATCCTCCAATAAATAAAAAGATGTATTTATGTCCATATGCTGCAGTTGTTTTTGATAAAGCCAGCGCCCCACTTAAAGGAAATAGGACAATTGGTAAAAGCGCGGTAACAGCAATGGGTAAGGCTTCTGTAATCCACCAAATAGCAATCCAACTTGCTGAAGCTAAAACGGCACACCCCTCTACAGAAAGTCCTTCTGGGCGGAATAGAAATAAAAAAAACATAAATGAAAGTGGACCAGTTATTAGGCCGATAGTTTTTTTAGTTATTCGCATGATTTATGGATTAAAAATGATATCCGCAGCTTTAGAAACTGCGATTAAATAATTGTGATCTTCATTAGAATTGATAACAAAGTCCCACTCAAAATTAACACTAAGATCAGCCGCTTTTGACTGTGCATTATTATAAAAGCTTGTGGCACGATCTAAGCGGTTAAGTCCTTGTAAATCTACAACACTATTGTGTCTTAGAGCTGAAGAATTTGGGTCATTATCATTGGATCCAACTAGAATAGTGAGTTGTTTCGAAAATAATAGACTAAAGTTAATGTCTTCTAATGGGCTAGCGTTTAGTCCATACGGGAAGTTAGTTTCTAAATCTAGTGTTGTGTACCAACCTGCTGCAGAAGCTACCATTTTATCAATCTTAGCTAAAGGTTTAAAAAACAAGAATCGATGTGCAAATTGAGCTCCTGCTGAATGTCCGATTATATGGTATTTTGATGTCTGATTGTTTAGATTTTGTTTCGTGTAATTAAAAAGAGGTTCAATAACTGAAAAAGCCCACTCAGATTCATTATTTAATGACGATACACTAGGATTGTCACCATCTGTAAAAACATTACCAAGGTTATAACCATCTCCTCCAGGGAATTGCGTGGTTGTAAATTCTGGTACAATTAGAATAAATCCATATAAATTTGCTTTAGCTACTAATGAATTTCGATAGTCATTTGCATTTCTATTATTCCCATGAAATAAAAAAACAATAGGGGTACTAGAATCGCTATTTTCAGGAATGTGACAATATACATCAAGTATTTTGTTTGCATTTGAATTATAAACAAATGGAAAGGTTCCACTTCCTTCACTTTGGGAGTTTAATTCTGTAAAATTATCTAAACCAATTACTCCATCATTTTTTGAACTACAGCTGTAAAAAAGTATTATAATTATTAAAATTAGAATGGATCTTGATCTCATAAATATTTCTTAGTAAGGGACCTGAATTTTTAAGTAAATTAAATTGAAAACGTTGTATATTTACGATACCAATTATTACAAGTAATGAATACCAATCATTTTTTTGCGATTGATAGAATTCTGTCTCAATATACAATTTTATCTAAAAAAGAAACTTCTAATAAGTATGTGGATTTATACTGGGCCATAAAAAATTGTATTCTTAAACATGAATTACCGCACGATTGGATACTTCCATCAACTCGGGTCTTATGTGAAGCTTTGGGTGTATCAAGAACAACGGCAATAAAAGCTTACGAGTTATTATTATTGGAAAAAATAGTTATATCCAAACCTGGTTCAGGTAATAAAATTAATTACTTAAATACGAAATCTGAGGATAGTATATCCGCCACACGAGTTCAAATAGATTCGGACTTGTATCCTCAAATTTCTGATAAGAGTAAATCATTTCTTAAAAACAGAGCTTTATTAAATAGACTCTCCACTAGTAATTTAGCATTTAGACCTGGTTTGCCTCCTATTGATGTTTTTCCTGTAAATCAATGGAAAAAATTACTCAATATGTACTGGCGGCATATTAAATCTTCTGGCTTAGCGTACTCTAAATCTACAGGACTAAAAGAATTTAAAACTAGTATATCAAACTATTTAAACATCAGCCGAAATGTCAAATGTGATCCAGACCAAATCATAATAGTATCAGGTTCTTTACAGTCGTTATATTTGATTTCCAACACCCTTATTAATAGGGAAGATGGTGTTGTTTTAGAAAACCCGTTGTTTCCTAACGTACATTCTGTTTTTAAAAGTTCTGAAGCTACCTTATATCCTGTGGAACTAGATGAAGAAGGAATTGATATCAAATCTTTAAATATAGGTTCAAATGCTTCTCCTAAATTAATTCATGTTACTCCATCAAATCATTACCCTTTAGGGATACCAATGAGCCTTGAAAGGCGTCAGAAGATCTTGAAATGGGCTTCTAATCATAAGGCATTAATAATAGAAAATGATTATGAAAATGAAATCGCAAATCATTTCACAAAAACACCTACACTGTATAGTCTAGATACAGAAGATCGTACTATTTATATGGGAACTTTTAATCGCTTGCTACATCCATCAATTCGTTTAGGGTATATGGTTGTGCCTCGTTACTTAACCCCTGCATTAGAGGCGCTGCAAGATCATTCTCATCGTTTCGTGTCGCCTTCTATTCAAGTTGTAATGAATCAATTTATCGAAAAAAATTATTTATATCAACATCTTAAAAACGTTATTATCACGGCTAAAGATCGGCATGATATATTTGTAAAAGAATTCAACGAATTAAGTAAAAACATGTATATACAGGAAAGACTATTTTCAAGTTTTCATGTGTTAGCGCTTTTTAAAACAGAAGTTAGTTTGGATCATGAAAAAGAAATAATTAATCAGCTTAATTTAATAGGAGTGACGACATTTTCGTTGAGCAAGTGTTATATTGGGGACCCTTTAAAAAAGGGTCTGATTCTTGGCTATTCGTCAGTACAAATTAGTGTCATGAGAAATAAACTCAAGTTAATGGCTAAATACATTTAATCATGAATTTCATTAGTACCTATTATTGGTGTTTTTAAAATTGATTAACTGGTATCTTTTGATTAGCTGATTTAATATTATTTTTGATATTAATTACTACAATACATTAATATTATGAAAAAAATCTACTTTCTATTTATTTTCAGTTCATTCATTGGATTTTCTCAAACTCAAGGTGACTTAGTTATTACTGAAATAATGAATAATCCATCACCAGTTAGTGATACTACAGGTGAATGGTTTGAGGTTTATAACATTACGGATACTGCTATTGACATTAACGAACGTGAAGTGTTATCGACTCAATTGGAATCTGACTTGTTGAATGTAACTTCAATTAATAGTGGCTTTTACATTGTTAAGATTGAAGTTGATGGAGCCTACTCAACCAAAAAACTAATTATAAAGTAAAACACCTTTCTTTTTTAAGAATTCAAATAAACCAAAATGAAACTAAACTATTTATCTATCAGCTTACTAAGTCTTTTGAGTCTGTCATGTACAACGGAAGATATATTGCCTGCAGTTGAGCTCGGACTTGATGCTACAACTCTGAGTGAAGCGGGTGGAGAACTAACTCTCACCGCAACCCTAAATTCTGATGCTACAGAATCAATCTCATTAGTACTTATTTTTGGAGGTACGGCCTCCGAAAATCAAGATTACAGTGCAAGTTCTTCTGCAATAACCATTGATTCTGGAATGAGCTCTGGTACTGTCACAATTTCTGCTATTCAAGATATTGAATTAGAAAGTATTGAAACAATTACTGTAAGTGTAAGTTCTGGAAGTGGAGTCTTACTTCTGTCAAACTCAGTAATAGAAATAGCGATGTTAGACGATGACTCTGACACGGATAGTGATGGGGTGTTAGACGCTGTTGATTCCTGTCCAGATGTAGCTGGCTCTTCCGATAATAATGGTTGTCCATGGTTAGGTTTTTTAATTAATGAAGTATTGTACGATCCAGAAACAGGTGACGCAGGGGATGCGAATGGTGATGGAACAAGAGATGCCAATGGGGATGAGTTTATAGAGTTTTTTAACTCAGGTCCAGAAATGGATATGAGTGGTTATTCCTTATCTGATGCCTCGCAAGTTAGACATGTCTTTCCTGCTGGAACAGTTGTTCCTTTAAATGGCGTTCTAGTCTTATTTGGAAGTGGATCTCCTACAGGAAATTTTGGAGGTGCTGTTGTGCAAACTGCTTCAACAGGGTCTATTAACATGAACAATGCGGGTGACTTCGTTACTTTACAAGATACATCAGGAAATATTGTTCTTACATTTGATGTAGAACCATTATCAAATAATCCAAATGAGTCTTACACTAGAAATCCAGATTTAACGGGCGAATTTGTACAACATTCAGGAATTGAAGTGGCAAATGGTGCGCTTTATTCTCCAGGGACAATGTTGGACGGTTCTTCTTTTTAAAAACAAGTTTAACTATATTAAATGGGGCCTATAATTGCTGTCATATTTACTATTATTACGGGCTGGTTGTTATTGAAAAAATACAACCCGCACTCTGTGTTGCTAGTGTCTGGGCTTTCGATGCTGACTATTTCAATGTTTTTAGAGTATAATTTACCAGACCTTAAAAATCCAACTGGACTTTCAGGCTTTGATTTATTTCGATACATAAAAGAATCCTTTAGTAAAACAAACGCGGGTGTTGGACTTATGATTATGGCTATCGGCGGATTTGTAGCCTATATTGATAAGATAGGAGCCTCCAATACATTAGTTAATTTAGCAATGCGTCCCCTAAAATTATTTAAAAATAAGCCATATATAGCAGCATCTTTAGTAATTCCTCTAGGTCAAGTTTTGTTTGTTGCTATTCCCTCTGCAGCAGGCTTAAGTTTATTGCTGATGGCCTCATTGTTCCCAATTCTTGTCAGGCTAGGAGTTAGTCGCTTATCAGCCGTATCTGTCATTACTGCGACCACTGCTTTTGGTATTGGTCCCGCATCTGCTATCACAGCTAGCGCGACCCAAATAGCAGACGTTGATACCATTGTGTTTTTTATAAAAAATCAAATTCCAATGGTTATTCCGTTGAGTATATCTATGATGGTTACTTATTATTTCGTAAACCGTTATTTTGATAAAAAACAAGTTATAAATACTGATGAAATAGTCAATGAAGATACGAAGTTAAACGTGCCTTTGATTTATGCGGTCATTCCAGTATTGCCTATTATTTTGTTGCTCGTATTTTCAAAAATATTTAATGCTTTTGATCCGCCTATTACCTTGGACACAACAACCGCCATGTTTATAAGCTTATTTATTGGGCTTTTATTTGAGCTCGTGCGTACTAGAAATATAAAAGCTGTTTTGACCTCCTTAAACACATTCTGGAACGGGATGGGAAATATTTTTAAAACGGTTGTTACTCTTATTATCACAGCTGATATCTTCGCGAAAGGCTTGATTAGTTTAGGTTTTATTGATGGACTCATAAACGCATCACAAAGTTTAGGATTTGGCGTAGTTGGGATTGGAGTCATCATGACAGTAATGATATTTTTAGCCTCTATGCTTATGGGGAGTGGTAATGCTTCTTTTTTCGCCTTTGGGCCTTTAGTTCCCAAAATCACAAAATCTTTGGGGGCGGAAACGTCTACCTTGATACTCCCTATGCAGTTTTCAGCTTCTATGGGACGCACTGTATCTCCTGTAGCAGGTGTTATTATAGCCACTGCAGAAATTGCTAAGGTTTCAACTCTTGCAATTGTTAAACGAAATTTAATTCCCTTGGGGATCGCATTAGTCATAATGCTATTTTATCACTTTATATAATATGTTAAAACTTATAAAAAACGCTCAATTATATACACCAAAGTTTTTAGGTGCAAAAGATGTACTTATAGCCGGAGCTAAAATTATTGCTATTGATGATAATCTAGATCAATTTAGTCAGGACGCTGAGGTTTGGGATGCACAAGGAAAAATGGTCACACCTGGATTTATTGATCAGCATATTCATATTTCTGGCGCAGGTGGTAAAGATGGTTTTTCTTCAAGAACACCTGATGTTGATTTAAAACAATTAATTTCTTGCGGATCAACTACTGTAATGGGACTTCTTGGAACTGACGGCAATTCAAGATCCTTAAAGTCTTTGTTTAGTAAAGTAAAAGCACTTAAGCAACAAGGTATTTCTGCTTATATGCTTTGTGGCTATTATGGAGTAGAATCTCCAACCTTAACAAATGACATTCAGTCTGACATGATTTTTATTGATCCTGTTTTGGGATGTAAAATTGCAATTAGTGACATTCGATCTTCATACCCAACAGCACTTGAATTATTGCGAAAGTTAAGGGATGTCCGAGTTGCTGGAAGTTTGGCAAATAAAAAAGGAATTCTCCATGTGCACCTTGGAAACTTAGACACTAAATTAGATGTGCTATTTGAACTAGTAGAAAAGTATCAGTTCCCTATTGAACATATTTCTCCAACTCATGTTGCACGTACTAAAGAATTGTTTAATCAAGCAATTGAATTTGGGAAATTAGGAGGCATGATTGATATTACTACAGGAGCTTCAAAATATACAGAACCTCATAAGGCGGTACTTTATGCTTTGGAACAAGGACTCTCTATTGATAAAATAACATTTAGCACTGATGGTCATGCGGGGCTTACTAAGTTTGATGAAAACGGACAGCCGGTTGGAGCTAAAATAGCACAGGTGGATAAAAACCTAGAGGAAGTCATCAATTTAATTAAAACAGGTTTTTCAATGGAAGATGCACTTAAATTAATTACTACTAATCCAGCTACTAATTTAGGGCTTAAAAATAAAGGACAAATTGCAGTTGGCTATGATGCTGATTTGTGTTGTTTTGATACCGATTATAATTTAACAGATGTGTTTGCTTTAGGTCAACAAATGATGACAGAAAGCAAACTAACTATAAAAGAAGTATTTGAATCTTAAATATATATAAATGAAGGTTTTTAAAATTATTAGTGTTCTAGCTGTCTGTATGACTACTACCTTAGTTCACACTCAAGACGTAGAATTAGATAGCTACAAATTTGGTGAGGGTTTAAGATTTACGGCTGATGAAGGTCATAAAATTAGAATTAGTGGGTATGTTCAGCCGTATGCAGAATCTAAACAGTATACGGAAGCAGATGCCAATGAGTCTATGAACCGGTTCCGGATGCGACGTTTACGACTTCGAATGGATGGTGTACTTCCAGATGAGCGGTTTTCGTATCGTTTTCAGGTTGATTTGAGTGGAGCCTCAGAAGTAGGTGACGCACAAAGCACTAATAATTATTTATTAGATGCTTATGTATCTTATAATATCACAAATAGAATCAATCTTAGTTTTGGTCAACGATCTACGTATACTGACAACAGAGAATTATTTATGAGCTCTAGAACCTTACAACTAGCGGAACGTAGTAGGCTAACATCAGCTTTTTCATCTATTAGAGAATTTGGTTTTTTCGCACAAGGAAATTTTAGAACTGGAGGCGGTTCTTATCTAAAACCTTATTTTGTTTTAACCAATGGAGACGGTAAAAATGCTTTTGACAAAGACCATGGTGGCTTAAAAGTGGGAGGCCGTATTGACTTTTTGCCTTTTGGATTGTTTACCAATTTGGGACAATTTAGACAAGCAGATGTGATGCGAGAACTCATTCCTAAAATTGTTGTCGGCGTTAATTATAGTAAAAACAACGGAATGAGTAGCCGTAGAGGTCGTGAAAGTGGTGCTATTTTATATTTAAATGATGCCAATGAAGAATCATTACCAGATTACACTAAATATGGTGCAGATTTCATGATTAAATATAAGGGGTTTTCAATGTTAGGAGAATACATCAAAACAGAGGCTGATGTTCCGAAAGATATAACCCAACGGGTTAGAAATAATGGATCTACTTCTACAACTTTTGATGTAAACGGAAGCCAAGATGTAGAGAATTATGTCAAAGGACGTATGATGTTAGGAACTGCATATAATATTCAATTTGGCTATTTGTTCAAAAACGGATTTTCTGTTGATGGTCGTTATACACAACTAGAGGCTGATGATAATTCATTTCTAAATAACGGCACATTTTATAACCGACCAGAGTATTACACAATAGGTCTTGGTAAATATTTAGCTAGAAACTACGGAACAAAAATTCAAGCTTCCTACACTTATGTTAAAGCAAATCCAGGGATCAATGATTTGAATGGAAATCCGATTGCTGGTGATGAGTGGATTGCACGATTAATAGTAACCTTTTCATTATAATATTAAATGAGAAATAGTATAATTTTAGTCATCTGTATTTTTGTATCCTTTGGTTTACAAGCACAGCCGAACCCACAATCGAAAAAAATAACGAAGAACTTTTTCCCAGATTCCGAGTCTTTACTACCGATTACGCCAGCGCTTAAAAAGAAAAGAGGTTATACTAATTACTCAGAGCTAATTAATTTTATTAATGAGTTAAAAGAATCGCATCCATCAGTTGTTTCTATCCAATATATTGGTGAAAGTCAAAAAGGCTATAATATCCCTGTGGTTCATATTAAAACAACCAACAGTTCAGAAAAAATTAAAATTTGGATGCAAGCAGGTCTTCATGGAAATGAACCTGCCGGCACAGAAGGCTTGTTGTATTACATGCATTCAATTCTTAATGACGCCAACTATGATAAGCTTCTACATGGTGTGGATCTATTAATTTTACCGATGGCCAATATAGATGGGTACCTTAAAGATAACCGCTATGCAGCTAATGGGCTTGATTTGAATCGGGATCAAACAAAATTAATGGCGCCTGAAACTCGGTTAATCAAAAAAGTATTCTCGGACTTTAATGCCCACGTAGGATTAGATTTTCATGAATACCGTCCCTATAGAAAAGATTTTGCGCAACTCAGTGATTTTGGAATTACTTCAGCCTATGATACTATGTTTTTATATTCTGGAAACTTAAATGTTCCTGAAAATATTCGAAATTATACAAATAATGTATTTGTTCAGAATGCTCGTGAGGTAATGAATATTAAAAATTTCAGACATCGGGAATATGCGTCTACAGGAAAATATTCTGGTGAAATTCATTTTACACAAGGCTCGTCAAATGCACGCTCAAGTGCCACGAATTATGCGTTAAATAATATGATTTCAACTTTATTTGAAGTAAGGGGGGTAGGCTTAGGAAAAACCTCTTTCAAACGTCGTATTGAGATTACCCTTCAATTAGCATTGTCTTATACAAAAACAGCTGTAGAAAATACTACAGCTGTTAAGAACGAAATTCAAAAAGCGATTGCAGATTCAAAGCCTGTTGTAGTTACAAGCAAACGTAAAGTATATAAAGATACGATTAAGGCGATAGACTTAGACACTGAATCTTTAATTGATTTGGAGGTTACAATAAGAGACGCTCTTCAGTCGTCTCCAGTTTTAGAACGTTCAAAGCCTAATGCCTACATCATTGAAGCCTCTCAAACAGCTATTATAGAGAAACTAAAAAACTTGGGGATAGAAATGATTCCTTTGACAGAAGATAAACTGTTTACTGTAGAAGCTTATAGGATCAGCTCATATAATGAAGCTTCTAAAGTTTATGAGAAAATGAAACTTCAAAAGGTCAAAACTGAAGTCACCACGATTCAAAAAGAGTTTCCCAGTGGAACTCTATTAATTTCAATGCAACAACAGCGTTCTAATTTACTTCCTGAAGTTTTAGAGCCCGAAGCGCCTAATAGCTTTGTGAGTTTTGGAGTTTTAAAAACAAAATTAGATGATACATTACCAATATATAGAGTCATAAATAAATAATAAACTTAACGCACAAATATACTAATACGATGAAAAAAATAATTCTATTCTCACTACTTTTAAGTCTTTCCTTTTCTGTAAATGCACAAGATACTGAAGAAAAAAATGTCGCTAGCTTTGATTTAGATAATGGTCTGAAATTTTCTTTTAATGAAGGAGCCTATCAATTTAATATTGGTGGATTTATTCAGCCCATATATACCAGTTCTGATTTTGAAGATGTATCAAGAACCTATAATTCTAAAAATGCCTTTTTAACTTTAGGCGGTAAGGCCGTAAAAGAAAAAGTTAGCTTTTTAATTCAAATGAACTATAGTTCTTCAGATCCTTTGTTTGATGCATGGATTGCTTACCATCCTTTACCATCAACCACTATATCATTTGGACAAAAACAGACATTTGTAAATAATAGAGAAATGACTTTTAGAGAAGATCGATTACAGTTTACAGATCGAAGTGATTTAAGTCATTCATTTAATAATACGGGCAGAGAATTTGGATTATTTATTGAATCCAAATTTGGAACTAATTTTGGTATAGTTCCTATGTTGGCATTAACATCTGGTGATGGTAGGAATTCATTTGGATCAGACTCTAGAGACTCTGATTTAGGTGGATTAAAAATAGGAGGGCGTTTAGATTTTTACCCACTGGGATATTTTAAAGACGGTACGGCGCATATGAGTGCTGATCTTTCACGTGAACAGACATTAAAATTTGTAGTGGGTTTTGCAGCGAGTCAGAACGAAGGCACTTCAAATCCAGTAGGAGAAGGACATGGCGATTTTATGTTTTATGATGCTAATGGGTTTAATGAATTACCAAGTTATTCTCAAGTTTTTATAGATTTATTAGTGAAATACAAAGGTTTTTCACTTTTAGCTGAATATGCTAATGCAAGTGCTAATGGTCTTGGTGAAAATTATACAGACCAAGCAGGTCAAGACATTCTAATACCTGGTCAAATTAGTAGCTTTTTAGTCTTGGGAGATAGTTATAACGTTCAAACTGGTTATGTAACTAAAAACGGTTACGGATTTGATGCTCGATTTGAATCCTCAAGTCCAGAGTTTACTATGATGTCAGAGTCTATTTTGGACGATATGGATAGCTATACTTTTGGTTTGTCTAAATATTTTAATGGGAACAATTTAAAACTACAAGCTGCTTATACAAATGTTTCTACGGACTCTGATTTACAAGGGTCAATGTTTAAATTATTATTTCAAATCGGATTTTAAATGTTTAAAAAAATCAGTGTACTATTAGTATTTATTACAGCTTTTTCAACAGCACAAAATTTAAATTCTAACTCAACTGGGTCGTTCACCTATATTCCTAGTGGTCCTTTAAGCGATCAGCCTGTAGAGGTCTATTATCATATTCCTTCAGGAGATATAACGACTATGCCTTTTGTATTTTCATTCCATGGATCAGGAAGGGATGGCGATACTCACAGGGATTTTTGGATTGATATGGCTAATGATAATGGTTTTATAGTTATCGCTCCTGAATTTTCAAGTGATAACTACCCAGGACTAGGAGATAATTATCTAATGGGAAATGTTTTTGATGATGGAGATAACCCAACACCAGGATCAAGAAACCCTGAAAATGAATGGACATTTTCTGTTATTGAACCTTTGTTTGATGCTATATTAAATGATATATCGAGTACACAGACATCTTATAAAGCTTGGGGGCATTCAGGTGGTTCTCAATTCTTACACCGGTTTTTATTCTTTAAACCTGATAGTCGTCTAGAAGTAGCTGTCTGTTCTAATGCTGGTTGGTATACAGTTCCAGAGGCAGGGGTTAGTTTCCCCTATGGTATAGATAATAGTGAATTACCAGGGTCTAATATAATTCATGCATTTGCAACTAAATTGATTGTTCATTTGGGAGAATCTGATACGAATCAGAATTCATCTGGTTTAAGACATAATACTGTTGTTGATAACCAACAAGGCCTTAACAGATTTGTAAGGGGTAATTATTTCTTTAATACTAGCCAAGCAGAAGCAGAGGATATAGACGTAGCATTTAATTGGGAAATAGATACAGTTCCTAATGTGGGCCATAACGCACAACAAATGGCTAATGACGCTTTGCCTCATATTTTGTCTTCAGGATTAGGAGTAGAAAATGATGATTTTATAAATTTTCAAATAGGGCCTAACCCTACTAAAAATGAATTACATTTTGATAATAGTCAAGCTAATTTTTCAAAAATAGAAGTGTTCAATCTTTCTGGACAAACAGTAAAGATCATAAATAACATTAAATCAAATCAAAAGAGTATAGTATTTAACGAGTTAAGTCACGGTATTTATATTTTAAGGTTTAGTAATCAAATAGATTCTAAGATCTTTAGAATTATAAAAAACTAAATCAAAACATAATTTATGAATTGTGTAATGTGATGTATTTATCTTAAATTTAAACAATGGGTATAACTATTTAAGTTCCAAAAAAAAGTACCCGTAATTTTAAATTGCGGGTACTTTTACAGTGTACTTGAGAAAATATGAACGTATTTAATGTTGTTTATAAAATCATTCGTATTTCTTTTGTACTAAATAAATCAAGACTAATTCAATTTATTGTATTGCGATATCAAAAGTAGCTTCGATATCAGTTTCTCCTCCTGCATCCTCTATCCCCATATTTGGTTTAGTAGGCTCGTGACGAAGTGTGAACGTAATTGATCCTGAACTTACAGAGTTAGCAGATAACACAAAATCAAGACCAATTGGATTTCCATCAGAGTCTGCGTCATTATAATCTGCTTCGGCATCTAGTCCATTTCCGATTGTGTAGAAAAACTGGTGTTCTAAAGCCTCTTCTTCTATTTCTTCTGTGATATTTTCCGCAGGATCCTCAGTCTCATTTAATAGTACGATGGATCCTGAATACATAGTATTTTCTGATAAATCTCCAGAAATAGTAACTACTGGTTCAAGAGGTCCATCTCCGTCTAGATCTTGAGTCTGTAAGACTACATCAGCTCCTCCATCAGACGGTTGAAGAGTAATGGTCATAGTTGTAATTACTTCTTCTTCAAGTACTGGTTCAGGAGTTGAATCGTCATCACTTGAACATGAGAAAATTAATGCAGATGCAAAAATTGCTGTTGATAAAAATTTCATTGTTTTCATTTGTTTAAATTTAAAAATTAATAATTGAGTTTAAAGGTTAATAAAAAGTTTCGACCTAAGTCGTCTGCGTATAATCTAAGACGACTTAGGTAATTTCGGTATGATGTATTTAAAAGGTTGCTAATTTCTAGCCCAACTGTTAGTGCTGTTTTATTAGACGTTTTAAAATCTATGCTAGAATTGAAGTTTAATAAATGGTAAGCGTTAGGGGGGGTACTGAAATCTACAATTTCATTAGTTTCTGTTTGTGGAATATAGACTTCAAAATTATTGTTTGGAAATTCATTTTGACGAAAAACATAAGCGCTTTGTAATGAAATCAGTAAATTATTATATTCTGAATTTTTGTATACAATTTCATTCTTGAAGTTAGCAGGAGGCATGTTTATTAGTGGTTCGTCTCTAGAGCGATCGCAGCCTTTAACTAATGAAAATTGATGATTTAACTTTAGTTTTTCATTAATGGGGTATGAGGCATCAACATCAACTCCTATTAATTGTGCATTGGTTTGTCTATACTCCCAAACTTGAAAATTGCCTCTAATAGTTTCTTGAACATCTACGGGTTCAATAACGATAAAATCGTTAATAGTATTTATGTAGGGTTGTATTGAGAAACTAAAATTTTCATTATTGTTTTGCAGGGTTATTGCAAACTTATGCCCCACTTCAGAATTGAATCGTAAATCACCAAGCTCTACTCTTGCTGATGAGTGGTGTAAGCCTTCGCTAAAAAGTTCAGATGGGTTTGGTGCGCGAGAGGCTAAAGAGTAGTTGAAAAACAACTTGTAATTATCTTTAAAAGAATAAGTAGCGCCAAGTGTTGCCGAGCTATTATAAAAATTTAATTTTGGTTGCGTTAAAATTTGAGTTCCAACTTCCTCAACCACAATCTCAGGTAACAGAGTATCATAGTTTCTGGACTCCCAAAATGATTTACGATAAAATTTGTATACATTCATGTGCGTATAGTCAAATCGACCTCCAATTTCCATGATTAATGATTCATTGATATTGGTGTCAAACATCGCATAAGCTCCTAGATCATATTTTGTATAATCAGGTATTATTCTACGAATTCCTGTTCCTGGATTTGGATAGTTCTTCTGATAACGTCCAATTATTCCTGTTTTAATTTGGAGTGTATTGGATCGATTGCTCTCAAAATTTGATTGAACAGTATGGGTAATGAGTTCTAAATCTGTAGAAGCTTTATTTCTGTCATCTCCACGTCTTATATCGTATTCAAGTCGATTGTTTTTCTGATAATCATATTGAAAACTTAATTTTCCACGCCTACCTAGTTCTTTGTAACCTAAAACACGACCAAGATGGTGCGTTACGCCTTGTCTTGGAGCATCGATGTTATAGCTGAAATCATTAATAATTAATGGAATTGGACTTGATATACCACGAACTTGATCTTGGGCACCATTAAGATGAGAAGCTCTCAAAATCCCTAACTGGTTTTTAAATACAGAATAGTAGGTTTCAATTCCATAATCAAATCTATTAAAGCCGAATTTTATAGATGCATTTTGTTCAAAAACGCCCGTATTGCTAAGCAAATAATTTGGAGCTTCTGTATCACCAGTACGTTTTAAGGAGCCTTGAATACTTGTATACCAACCGTTTAAATTACTTTTAGTTATTCTTGAATTAATTGAAATTCCTCGACCATTTGAAATCCCAGAAATTGAGGTTTTTCCAAAAACAGTATCCTTTACAGCCATTTTCGGAGCTTCGACTATGATAATTCCTCCCGTAGCATCTCCACTATATTGTAAGGCTGCAGCTCCCTTTATAAGGGTTAGGTTTCCAGCAGAATTAATGTCAATGTTAGGGGCATGTTCAACTCCCCATCGTTGGTCCTCCATTCGAACACCATTATTAATTATTACTATACGACTGCTATGAAGCCCATTGATTATGGGTTTAACGACACCATTTCCTGTATTTAATGAAGACACCCCACTCAAACTATTTAAGGCATTTCCAAGAGTACCAGTGCTAAATCGCTCTAATTCTTCTTTATTTATTGAGCTTTCTAAAACTGTTTTGGACTTGTTACTATAAGCTTTGCCCTCAATTGTGATTTGGTTCAGTTCTTCAATATGATGCTCAAGCTTAAATGACTTATTGGTGTTTTTATAAACACGAACTTTAAAGCCTTTTGTAAGACAATAGGGGTGTGATACTTGTATGTAATAGGTATCATTACATAGGTTTGAGAACGTAAATATTCCATCCAATCCAGTCTGTACAGATTGTTCAGTATTTGCAATAGTAAGGGTAACTCCGATAAGCAGTTGGCCGTCGTGAATATCTGTTACTTTCCCTGTAAGAGTGTTATCACAATTTTGTGATAAGGTGGTAATACTGCTAAATAGTAGTACTAACAATGCATAGTGGCGCATATAAATTCTTAATTAACATTAAAACGTATGAGTTTGTTTGTTAAGAAAGAACAGGGGGTGCGCGAAGTTGCTTATTGGTAAGTGTAGAATGGTGAAATTGTAATGGAGTAATGATTGTACTCAACTTTACAGAAATTTGTACTAGCAGGAAATCAGGATATTTAACAATATCATAACTTAGAGGTGTAAGCTGAAAAGCACATACTTCACAAGTTTTTTCAGTTTTATGTATATGAGTACTCTGGTCATTGCAAGCAACGCCTTCGTGTCCCTCAATCATATGGCTAAACTGGACAGCAGACGGAAGCATTATTGCTAATAAAAGCAATATTGCGCCTACATTTTTTCCGATTTGACTTTTTAAATACATATGTTTCTTAAACTCGCTTCAAAAGTAATAAATATTTTTAATTAAAATAATGATTTAAATTAATTCTTCGTGTTAATCATTTTTGGCGTTGCAACTGTCCTAAAACCTAAATGTTCTAAGGAAGTGTTTGGGTCGGTAGCCATGCGAGAGGACACCCGATAACTCGCACAATAGGACGCATTACACAAAAACGAACCGCCTCTAATTATTTTTTCACTAATTTGGGGGTTGTTAGGGTTGTAAGCGCTGTTTGCTCCTTTAGGATTGTTAGAAACCTCCCCTTTAGATGCTAACTTTGCATAGTAATCAACATTGTACCAATCGCTGGTCCATTCCCATACATTTCCAGAAATTTCATACAAACCAAAATCATTTGGAGGAAATGTTTTGACAGGTGCACTTTTTTCAAAACCATCTGCTTGTGAGTTGGAAACAGGAAATTCGCCTTCCCAGCTATTCACATTAGATGAAAGATTTTCAACAAAATCTCCCCAAAAGTAGATCTTGTTCTTTTTACCGCCTCTTGCTGCGTATTCCCATTCTGCTTCTGTGGGTAGGCGTCGTCCGGCCCACTTACAATAAGCTAGCGCATCCTCAAAAGACACATGCACCACAGGATGATTTTCTTTGCCAATGATAGAACTTCCTTTTCCGTTAGGTTGTGTCCAGTTGGTGCCAATACTCCATTTCCACCATTGAGAAAAATCATATAAATTGGGTACAGATGTTTTAGTTTTTTTAAATAATAAAGATCCAGGTTGAAGTATTGAATCGTGTGGTTTTGGTGTGCCAGGAGGTAATTGTGATGCGATTAATGACCAGTCTATAGGCTGTTCCGCAGTAGTAATATAGTTAGTAGCTTCTACAAATTTTAAAAACTGAGCATTAGTAACTTCAGTGATGTCCATGTAAAACCCATCAATCCGAACGTTATGTTTTGGTTTTTCATGAGGCAATGCCATTTTATCATTTTTAGATGCGCCTTGTTCATAGACTCCGCCAGGAATCCATACCATGCCATCTATAGTAAGTTTATTTTTCAACTCGTTAGTTTTTGTTTTATTTATACAACTAAACACAAAACAAATTAAGGCACAGTAGAAAATTTTGTTGCAAATTTTTCTCATTTTCTTTTTTTATAATTCCTCAGATCAAATTTAGATAATTTAAATCCAAATTTATTTTATTTATTCTGAACATCTTCAATTTTTATATACTTTGCCTCATTATTAACAAAGTTAGATTTTAATTATAAAATTAATTAATATTTATCATTAATTCTCTTTTATCATTAATTCTCTTTTATCATTATGGACTAGTATTTTTTCAAATTGTATACTTTTTAATTTTATGCCCCATTAATATCGTACAATAACTCAATATTGTTATTATATATTACTGTAATTAAATATTTTTACTGCCATGAACAGACTTACAATTTTTTTGTATTTCACCTTTTTTATTTCATTTGAATTGATTGCTCAGGTTAATCCTTTTCAAGTAGTTCAAGACATGGGAAGAGGGGTGAATTTAGGAAATACTTTAAGTGCTCCTGTGGAAGGCAATTGGGCTCCTGTTGTTTATGAGCAGTATTTTATTGATGTCAAAAACGAGGGGTTTTCTAACGTTAGAATTCCAGTAGATTTTTATGGTTCCCGAACTACTGGGAGCACAACAGGTTTTTCAATTAATGCAGGGACTGCTGGTAATTATAATGGGTCTATTTCTGATTTCACAGTGAGCCAAACTTATCTTAACCGATTGCAGACTATTGTAGATTGGTCGATTAGTCAAGAACTCTATACTGTCATAGATTTTCATGGTGCACAGCTAAAATCCGAGTTTCTAACAACGTTTGATAGTAGTGAACCTAATTATAGTGCTCCGAGCTCTGAAAAACGGGCTGCCGATTTAATGAAATTTAAATCGATTTGGACAGCCATTGCAAACCAATTCATCAATTATTCGGAGACTCTTATTTTTGAGGTTGTAAACGAACCTTATTTTGAATTGAGTGCTGATGAAATGGATGCGTTAAATACACTAATCATATCAACAATAAGAGCTACAGGGGGAAATAATAGTACGCGAAGTATTATTATCACTGGTGGAACGCTCACCTCTTACCAAGCACCTACTGCTATAGGTTCAAATGTAATACAGAGCGACGACTATTTGATTGCCTCTTTTCATTACTACCAGCCATTTAACTTTACGAGTTCATCTACGTCTAATAATAATGTTTTTAATTGGGGTTCAACTTCTGAAAAAGCAACAGTTATTAGTCATTTTGATGTTGTCAAATCTTGGTCTGATGCTAATAATATTCCAGTTACGTTAGGTGAGTTTGGTGCCGACAATACAAATGGTATAAATTATTCCACTGGACTCGACGGAGATGATGGTGGGCCAGAAAACCTCGATCGTGTTGAATACCATAGATTTCTTGCTGAACAGGCTATAAACAGAGGTTTTTCGTTCTCTGCTTGGTGTGCAGGTAATAAATCTAATAAAACAATTCACCTAAGAACAGATAACCCGTCAACTTCAAACGCTATTTCTGGAAATTGGGTAACAGACGTAAAGGATGCGCTTTTAGAATCTGGAAACTGGCCACTTTGTTATGGTCCTATTGTTGAGGCCATACTGCTTAATCCTGATTTTGAATGTGGTTATTCTTACCAATGGAGTTTTTCTGTTCAGGGAAACTTAGCAGCAGCAAACTATTCAGATGCCTTGAGCGCCTCATATGCAGGAGATGCGGGCGGTAGGGTTGAAGTGACTTCCGCTCACATATACAATAAAGTCTTGCTTAGTAATAACGTATATACAGACGATTTAACAGGAAAGAGATTAATTATTCATGGATATATAAAAACACTCGGACCAAATCAATCTATTAAAATTAGAATTAAATCAAATATTGAAGGCGATACAGCTTACACTGCATCAGATGTAATAAACCTTTCTGATGGAAGTTTAGAAGGTGCGACTTATGAGCAAGTCGAGTTCTCATATGAGGTTCCTGAAGAAACCGCTTCAGTTCAAGTTCAATTGATGTTTGGTCAGGATGAAGGAACATATTTGATTGATGATTTTTCAGTATCAGTTGAAGATGCCAGTTTGGGGCTAGATGTTTTTGAACCCGAACCCATAATCACATTATTTCCAAATCCTAGCAGAAATTTTGTCACGATTTCTACAAATTTAGCCTTATCCTCTTTGAAAATATTTAGTAGTATAGGGCACTTGGTATACGAACAAATGAATACCAATCGTATTAATCTAGATTCATATTCAGTAGGAAATTATATTTTAAAAATTGAAACAACTTCTGGATCATCGTATTATAAAAAGTTAATTATTAAATAGTAAATTGTAACTAAAAGTAAATTTAAATTAATCTTATAAATGAAAGTAAAAAATTTAGTTTTGTGTTTTTTTATGCTTTTTTTCAGACCTGGATTATTCGCTCAGTCTGAAACTCAAAATCCTAATATTTTGTTTATAGCAATTGATGATCTAAAGCCTACCATTGGTAGTTTTGGTGATGCATTTGCGCAAACTCCAATAATGGATGCCTTATCTAAAGAAGCAACTATTTTTTTAAATAATCATACGCAACAGGCCGTCTGCGGTCCGTCTAGAGCCAGTTTAATGACAGGTAAAAGACCAGATTATACCAAGGTAAGAGATCTTAAAACTAAAATGCGAGATATCAATCCAGATATTCTCACCATTCCAGAACACTTTAAGAATAATGGATATCAAACATTAGGAGTTGGAAAAATATTTGATCCCCGCTGTGTCGATAATAAAAGAGATCTACCTTCTTGGTCTATTCCTTTTATAAAAGAAAACCAACTCGTCTATTCTTCAGATTATGGTCCGCCAGCATTGGGGTATTATCAAAATAAAGACATTAAAAATAAGGTAAGACAGTTAAAAGCCGAAGCTACTTCTAAGGGAGTTAAAAATCTTAATAAATATGTGAGAGATAACTATAAACCTCCTTTTGGTAGTGCCAATGTGCCCGATGAAGCATATACAGACGGTGCCATCGCTGCTCGTGCGAATTTAATGTTACAAGATTTAAGCCAAAATCAATCAGCTCCTTTTTTCTTAGCAGTCGGCTTTAAGCGCCCTCATCTTCCTTTTACAGCTCCTCAAAAATATTGGGACCTCTATAATAAAAGTGAAATTGAGTTAGCTTCTTATCAAACAAAGTCTGTTAATGGTCCTGATTTAGCCTATCACAGTTCAGGCGAAATGCGTTCTTATAAGTATCCTGAAATTGACTATGTGATCAATGAAGAAAACCTTTTAGATTTAGAGGAATCTCACCAAAAGGATTTGATTCACGGGTATTATGCCTGTACCAGTTTTATCGATGCTCAAATTGGAAAAATACTACAAACACTCAAATCAACAGGACTTGATAAAAACACGATTGTTGTGATATGGGGCGATCATGGTTGGCATTTAGGAGATCATAGTTTATGGAATAAGCATTCAAATTTTGAACAAGCTACACGTTCCCCATTAATAATATACAATCCAAAAGTAAAAAAGGGTGTTAAGGTCACTTCTCCAACTGAATTTGTAGATATTTTCCCTACGCTTTGTGAGGCTGCTAACTTGAATATTCCTTCGAACCTTGATGGAACTAGTTTAAACTCTTTGGTAGAAGGCGCTGCCATTTCCCCAAAATCATACGCAGTAAGTCAGTGGCAAAGTGGTAATAAAACAGGATATAGTTTTCGAACGGAACAATACCGATACACAGTTTGGGTGACTAACAAAAAAAGTACAGACCCAATTTTTCAAAAAGATATTTATGCTGAAGAGTTATACGATTATAAATTTGATCCTAATGAAACCTACAATAGAATTGACGATGAAAACTATGCGATCTATAAAACTCGATTCCAAAAGTTAGCAGCAAGATATTTTAAGAGTCAATTAATAGATACCATTAAAACAGAAAAGTTCCCGCTAAATACTTCTAAATTAATTATTGGAGCGACTTTAAATCACCACGAAATGGACTCTGAAAAAGGGGCGTTGTTCCTTAAAGATTTCAACTATCTAACGCCTGCCAACGCTGCTAAGCAATCGAGAATCCATCCAGAACCCAATGTTTGGGATTGGAAAAGAATTGATGATTTTATTGCCTTTTCTAAATCAAATAATTTGATTGTGAGAATGCATGGTCCATCGAGTCCTCAAGCTTCAAAATGGGCTAAAGAGGACAATAGAACTGCTGAAGAACTTCAAACAGTTATGGTTGATTTTATGACTGCTATCGCCAAACGTTTTAATACTATCCCAAATATTAAATGGATGGATGTTGTTAATGAAACCGTTTTACCAAATGGAAAGTGGTTTGGGCCCAAAAAAGGAACTTCTTTGTGGGAAAACCCGTGGCTTAAAATGGGCTTAGATCCTAATGGATTCCCAAATTATATTTTAAAGTCATTTGAAATTGCCACCAAGCATGCAACAAATATTAAACTTGTATACAATCATAATGCAGGAATGCAGCCAATCATGTGGGACAAGGTTAAGGAAACTATTTTATACATACGTTCTAAAGGACATCGTGTCGACGCAATTGGTTGGCAAGGCCATATTAATTTAAGTAGTTCTACTAAAGATTTTATTGAAGATACAGATAACACTCTAAATAAACTTTCAGAATTAGTAGACTGGGCTCATGCTAATGATTTAGAATTCCATATCACAGAACTGGACTATAAAATAAAAGATAAATCAAACATTATTGTACAATACCAGCTACAGGCTTTATTATACTCAAAAATCATCTCTCTACTAGAATCAAAAACAGCAACTGGAGTTGTGGCATTAAATCTATGGGACATGGGTGAGCGCTTTAAAAAGAATAGAGGATATTTTCAATCTATTTATGATGCTGACCTAAAGCCAACTCCAGCCTATCAAATTATTAAAAACGCATTAAAAAATTAAAAATGAAGTTATTAAAATTACTATCTTTTTCGGCTATTCTTGTGACAAGTGTTGGGTTTTCTCAATCCAATACCCCTATATACCTTGATGCCAATCTAACTTATGAAGTACGTTTAGACGACCTTATGAGTCGAATGACTCTACAGGACAAGGTTTATCAGATGAATCAGTTTGTAGGTCTAGATCACATGCGTCAAGCTGAAAAAAATCTAACAGAAGAGGAATTGCATTCTAACGATGCTCAGGGTTTCTATAAAGGATTGTTCAGTGATGATGTTGCTCAAATGACTAAAGAGGGTAAAATCGGTTCTTTTCTTCATGTATTAACGACAGAAGAGGCTAACCTTTTACAAGAACTTGCTCTTCAGTCACCACTTAAGATACCAATTTTAATTGGTATAGATGCAATTCATGGAAATGCTCTGGTTTCAGGAACAACAGTGTACCCTTCTCCAATAACCTTAGCCTCTACTTGGTCAGATTCATTTTTATACGATGTTGGAAAACAATCTGCTAAAGAAATGAGAGCAACTGGATCGCACTGGGCATTTACTCCTAATATTGATGTGCTTCGTGATCCTAGATGGGGTCGCGTGGGAGAGACGTTTGGAGAAGATCCTTATATGGTCGGAAATATGGGGGCTGCGATGATTAATGGATTCCAACAAGGTGATTTTTCAGGCCCAGAAAAAGTTATTGCTTGTGCAAAGCACATGATTGCTGGTGGTGAGCCAGTAAATGGTCTTAACGCTGCCCCAATGGATGTATCGCTGCGTACTTTAAAAGAAGTGCATCTTAAACCTTATCAAAAAGCTATTGACGCTGGAGTCTATTCAATAATGGCGGCTCATAATGAACTTAACGGAGTGCCATGCCATATGAACTCTTGGTTAATGACTGATTTATTCAGAAACCAATGGGGGTTTGAAGGTTTTTATGTTAGTGATTGGATGGATATTGAACGACTCGAAACCCTTCACCATGTTGCAAATGATTTAAAAGAAGCATCTTACTTATCTGTAAATGCAGGAATGGATATGCATATGCACGGCGTAAAATTTCCAGAAGCAGTTGTAGAACTTGTTAATGAGGGAACACTTTCTATAGACCGTATTAACGATGCTTGTTCTAAGATATTAATGGCCAAGTTTAAGCTAGGCTTATTTGAAAATCGAACTGTTAAACTAGAAGCTATTAAATATCATGTATTAATTGATGCACACAAAAAAACAGCTTTAGAAAGTGCCCAAAAGGGAATTGTTCTTTTAAAAAATAATGGAGTACTTCCCTTAGCTAATACATCAAATAATAAGCGAATTTTAGTCACGGGCCCCAATGCAAATAACCAAACAATATTAGGAGATTGGCATGCTGAACAACCAAATCAAAATGTCATTACAATATTTGAAGGTATACAAGATTTAGGGACTGAAAAAGGCTATGAGGTTAGCTTTTTTGATTCAGGCGAAAATATTCGCAAAATTAAAGATGCTAAAATTAAAGCAGCTGCACTTTTAGCCAAAGATGTGGATTATGTCGTAGTAGTGGTTGGGGATAACTCAATGCGTTACCGATGGAAAGATAAAACAGCAGGCGAAAACATGGCTCGTGCAGCTTTGGATCTTCCTGGAAAACAGCTAGAATTAGTTCAAGCGATTGAAAAAACGGGTACGCCTGTAATTATTGTATTGGTTAATGGTCGACCAATCTCAGAACCATGGTTACAAAACAACGTTCCAGCGATTATTGAGTCCTGGGAACCAGGTTTGTTTGGAGGAGAAGCGGTTGCCGACGTTCTTTTTGGAGATGTGAATCCTAGTGGTAAATTACCACTCACAGTGGCCCGAAGTGTTGGACAATTACGCATGATTTATAACCATAAGCCATCCGCTTATTTTCATAAGTATGCCTTAGAAAAAAAGAAGCCTTTATATCCATTTGGCTTTGGCTTAAGTTATACCAAGTATAAGTACTCTAACCCACGTCTTTCAAGTAATGAGCTCGAGAAAGGGAAATCAGTTACTCTTAGTTTCGAGCTTGAGAACACTGGAGACATGGACGGAGAAGAAATAGTGCAGCTTTACATCAGGGATAAAGTAAGCAGTGTTACGCGTCCTGTGAAAGAATTAAAAGGCTATCAGAGAGTATTTCTGACTAAGGGATCTTCCAAAACAGTATCTTTTGAAATTGATGTCCGAATGTTGGCGTTTTATGATATCAATATGGATTATTGTGTAGAGCCAGGAGCTTTTTCAATTATGGTTGGAAAATCATCTGCATATAGAGATCTAAAATCAGTAGAGTTAAATGTTAACAATCGAATAAAAATCGAAGAATAAATGAAAAATTTTTTAATATTTTTTGTACTTTTTTCTGTTACAGTAAGTTCACAAAATCAAACGCAGCCTAAAAACGTTTTATTCATCATGGTAGATGATTTACGTCCCGAACTCAGTTTATATGGCCAAAATCGAATCATAAGCCCCAATATTGATGCATTAGGTGCTTCTGGAGTGACTTTTAATCGCGCCTATTGTAACGTGCCTGTTTGTGGGGCTTCTAGAGCAAGTCTTTTAACGGGGGTTCGTCCCACAGCAAATCGTTTTTTAACTTATCATAGCCGTATCAAAAAAGACATGCCAGACGTTGTTAATATGGCTCAATACTTTAAAAATCGTGGTTATTCTACAGTTAGTAACAACAAAATAACTCACATTAAAAATGATATTGATGCTTGGGATGATGAATGGTATCCTAAAGCAAAAACGTGGCGTAATTATCTTTCAGAAGAAAATTTAATTCTTCAGGCTTCCAATAAAGCAGGCTATGCTTATGAAAATATAGACGTCCTAGACGAGGCTTACATAGATGGAAAAACCGCTCTTAAATCTATAAAAGATTTAAAACAGTTTAAATCAAATGGGAAACCATTTTTTTTAGCAGTTGGATTTGTGAAACCTCACCTTCCTTTTAATGCACCTAAAAAGTATTGGGATTTATACGATCCAAAATTAATTACACTTCCAGAAAACGCTACGTTTCCAAAATCCGCACCTCAAAGGGCAAATCATAAATGGGGTGAATTACGGGCATACATAGACATACCAAAAACAGGTCCTGTTTCTGATACCATAGCCAAAAAATTAATACATGGGTATTATGCCAGTGTGAGTTATGTTGATGCTCAGATAGGTATTTTAATAAATGGGTTAACAGAACTAGGATTGCGAGAAAACACCGTCATTGTTTTGGTAGGAGATCACGGTTGGAGCTTGTCCGATCATGGTCTTTGGGCGAAACATAGTAACTTTGAAGTGGCCCTTCAAGTTCCATTAATTATAAGTGGTTCTGGATTACCGAAAGCAGCTCGTACGAATTCTATTGCCGAGTTGGTAGACATTTATCCAACACTTTGTGAACTTACAGCGGGAGAATCGCCTACTCATTTACAAGGTAATTCTTTAGTTTCAGCTCTAGAATCTCCTGACGAAATATTTAAAAATAGGGCGTTAGCTCGTTACCAAAAAGGAGAAACGCTCATCGTTGATCAGTTGTTTTATACCGAGTGGCAGCAAAAGGGTAAAGTTGTCTCCAAGATGCTATACAACCACGAAACAGATCCTAACGAAACTATTAATTTGGCAAATGACCCTGCATATTTATCTATTGTAAAAGGATTAAGTCAACAATTAGAACAATTCAAAATGACATTTAATTAATTTAAATTATGACTATAACAAAAAACCTCTTTTTTGGCCTATCACTATTAGCCATTACAACATTAGCTTGTAAAACATCTAAACCATCTGTGGCTGTTAATACGAATCCAAAACGTCCTAATATTGTTTTTATTATGGCGGATGATCATGCTGTTAGTGCAATTAGTGCCTATCAGGACTGGTTAGCAGAAATTGCGCCCACTCCAAATATCGATCGGATTGCTAACGAAGGGATGTTAATGACAAGAACGTTTAATACCAATTCTATATGCGGACCAAGCCGTGCGGCGATTTTAACTGGGAAATACAGTCATATAAGTGGTTTTTTTAAAAATGAAAAAGGTGGCGATTTTGATGGGAGTCAAATGACATTTCCAAAATTATTTCAAAAATCTGGTTACCAGACAGCCGTTGTTGGGAAATGGCATTTAGGAACCAGTCCTACAGGATTTGATTATTCTAAAGTAATGATAAATTGGGGAGGTCAAGGAACTTATTTCAACCCCGTATTTTTAGAAAATGGTCGGGATACGATTGTAGAAAAAAAACGACATTCAACCGCCCAAGTTGCACATGATGCCATCAAGTGGATAGGCGAGGGGCGAGATAAAGACAAACCGTTTATGTTGATGTATCAATTTAAAGCACCCCACCGACCATGGGAGCCAGCAGAGGAATTTAAAGATTTGTTCACTGATGGAGACATTCCACACCCTGCAAACTTTAATGACGACTACAAAGGCCGTAAAGCTGCGAGTGAGCAATGGATGGAAATAGAAAACCATATGAATCGAAGAGATTTAAAAGTGGCTCCACCAGAAGGGCTCTCAAAAAAAGAGCTTAATGGGTATTATTCTTATGGAAATAAAGGAGATTTTTGGACTCCTAACGATACGCTTCAAGGAGCTGATTTGAAAAACTGGAAGTATCAAGCTTATATCAAGGATTATTTACGATGTGTTGCAGGAGTTGATAAAGCGGTTGGGCAGATGTTAGATTATCTTAAAGCTAATGATTTACTAGATAACACAGTCATTATATATACTTCTGATCAAGGATTTTACTTGGGAGAACATGGTTGGTTTGACAAACGATTTATGTATGAAGAATCGTTTAAAATGCCGTTCATGATTCGCTATCCTGAGCTAATAAAGCCAAAATCTGTGAATTCAGATTTATTACTAAATATTGATTTCGCACCGACTTTACTTGACTTAGCTGGCATTGTTGTTCCTGAAGAAATGCAGGGATCAAGCTTTAAACCCTTATTAGAATCTAATAAAAAAGTAACGACTCGAGATGCGGTTTATTATCATTATTATGAATTTCCAAAATGGCATAATGTTCAACCACACTATGGGGTTAGAACCGACCGTTATAAGTTGATTCATTACTATTATAACATGAACGAATGGGAGTTGTTTGATTTAAAAAAGGATCCAAACGAAATGGATAACCTATACGGTACTTCGGGAACTAAAAAATTGACTCAAAAATTAAAAAATAAAATCAAGGAATTACAAGTTGAGTATAAAGATAACATGACTCTTGAAGAAATGCGTGCAATGACTGATGTTGTAATAGAGAGGGTTTATAATGAAGAGAATATCAATAAGCGATAATAGGTTTTAATTTAATATCCGCTGTTTTGGTTGATTAGTGACACTGATTGATTCAAATTTACTATTTAGACGCTTGTTTGTTAGCTAAATTTGGGATATGAAAATAAATTTATTTTTTGTTGTTTTTATTTACTCCTTGTTTGAGTTTAATGTGTATGCTCAAAACTCTGTAGTAGTCATTAAACCTTCTTTTCAGGTTTACAAGACAGTAAACAGCACAGCTCTTAATTTGTATATTTATAAACCGCTCGATTTTGACGCCTCTGAAATTTATAATTGTGTGGTGTTTTTTCATGGCGGGGGATGGAATAATGGCAGTCCCAAATCTTTCAGAAGACAGTCTATGTATTTAGCTTCTAGAGGGATGATTGCTATTTCAGTAGAATATCGATTAAAAAACACCCATGGTACAACTCCTCAGGATGCTGTTGAAGATGCGAAGTCGGCTATCCGATTTGTAAGACAACACGCTAACGAACTAAATATAGATCCTAATACAATTACTGCAGGTGGTGGTTCTGCAGGCGGCCATTTAGCAGCCTCTTGTGCGTTACTACCTAAATTTGACAGTCCAAATGAAGATTTAGCCGTTAGCTCACTCCCTAATGCTTTAATATTATTAAACCCAGTGGTTGACTTGGGGCCTGGTAATTATGCACATAAACGTTTTGGTGAACGTTATATAGACTTGTCTCCTATTGATAATATTGTAGCAGGAGCACCACCGTCTATCATATTAGTAGGTACTAAAGACCGTATTGTGCCTGTAAAAATGGTACAATCCTTTAAAGAAAAAATGGAGGCAGTAGGAAGTCGATGTGACCTAGTCCTTTATGAAGACCAAGCACATGCATTTTTTGCTAAGAAACCAATTAAATATTTTATAGAAACAACCGATGAAATTGATAAATTTCTAGTTTCTTTAGGTTTTCTAAACGGAAAATCAACAATTAATAATCAATACTAATAATTAAATACAATCAACTATGAAAAAATCACTCATTATTTTTACATTTTTACTTACTTTTTCTTACGTAAGTGCACAAGAAAACAGAAGTGCAGATAAAAGATCTTCAAGAGCTGTAGCTTTAATTTTATCTGAAATGGAATTATCAGATAATCAAGCTCAATTTTTAAAGAAAACACTGTACACTAAATATGCAGAAAATTCTTTAAAAATTAAAGGAAAAGGTCTTTCTCAAGAAGAAAAGAAAGCTGTATACAAAAATGCATTTATTACTACAAGGAAAATTTTACGTGAACAATTTTCTGAAGAAGATGTCAAGTCTATTATTAAATTAGAACGTCAAAGTAATAAAAAGTAACAATAAACTAAATTTAAAAAAGAGGCTGAAATTTATTTCAGCCTCTTTTTTTTTTACAACATCTAATAATTTTAGTATATAAAAATTTACTTTATTGTTTAGTTGTTTGTATCCCTTACTTCAGTAGGAAGGTTTCCAAACTGAGTTTTGTAACACTTAGTAAAGTAAGAAGGTGATGAGAAACCAACTTTGAAACTAATTTCACTAATAGAATGATCACTACTTTCTAAAAACTGTTTTGCTTTTTCGAGTCGTATCTTTTTAATAAATTCATTAGCGGTGTTTCCTGTCAGAGCTTTAATTTTTCTATAGAGTTTACTTCTACTAATTAGTAATTCATCTGCGAGGTTTTCTACATTTAAACTTGGGTCGTTTATGTTTTTATGGATGTATTCAAGAATATTTGTAATGAATTGTTTGTCAAGTGAGGTGGTATTCAATAATTCTTTATCACTAACTCCATTATAATATTTATTAAACAATATTTGACGACTATTTATGAGTTGGCTTAGGTGTGATTTAAGCACATTCATATTAAAGGGTTTGTTTAAATATACGTCTGCTCCGGAATCAATCCCTTTTACTCGGTCTATTTGCATTCCTTTCGCTGTAAGCAACAGAATTGGAATGTGGCTTATTCTTATGTCTTTTTTTATGCTACTACACATTTCAAATCCGTCCATTATTGGCATCATAACATCAGATATAACTAAGTCAGGGATAAATTTAATTGCCATTTGAAGCCCTTCTTTGCCGTTAATAGCCATCTTTAATTTGTAATCCTCTTTGAGCTCATTTTTTAAATTGTTACGCAATTCAGAATTATCTTCAACGATTAGTACTGTTTTCTTAACACTATTTTCAGCACTTTTTACATCTGAATCAGTTTTAGAGTTATTTATTTGCTCATAAATTTCATTATTTATTTTCGAGTCAGATTCGGTTTTGGAAATATTTAAATGCTTATTCCCCAAAGGAAGTAGTATCTTAAATTCAGTTCCCTTTTTTTGTTCACTACTAACTTGAATGGTTCCTTTATGAAGGTCAATGAAACTTTTAACCACTTCCAGGCCGATTCCAGTTCCTCCATAATATTGCTTGTCCATTTCGTTTGATTGATAAAATCTAGTGAAAATATGTTCTAAATCTTTTTTGTCAATACCTATTCCACTATCAAGTATGCTAATTTCGATTCCATATTGATCTTCATCATCACTTAATAATGGAAAATTAATCGGTTGTAAAGGAATCTGAATTTTAATAGAAACTATACCATTGTCTTTAGTCGCTTTAAATGCATTAGACAATAGATTAAATATTATCTTTTCAAGCATAGATGGGTCTGCCCATATGGATGTATTTTCTTCATTGCTTTCAACCGAAAGTATTATATCTCGTTGAGTGGCTTCTTCTTCAAAATGACTTGCCACCTCCTTTACAAACGCAACGATTTCAAATTTTGAAGCATTAATAGCCATTTTGTTAAATTGAAGTTTTCTAAAATCCATTAATTCATCGATTAACCGCGAAAGTCTCTTCGAGTTTTTATAAATCGTTTCATGCTTCTCTGCGACATCACTAGGTAGCTTTACTGATTTATCTTCTATGATGGCCTCAAGAGGGTTTAGGATAAGGGTTAAAGGCGTTCTAAACTCGTGAGAAATATTAGTGAAAAATTGAATTTTTTTCGCATTTAGGGCCTCATCCTGAGCTCGTTCCTCACGTTCGTTTTTTATTTGCAGGCGTTCCTTTATTCTAGTGTTAAAAAAGTTGTAAACAATGAACACGAAAGTTAGTGTGACTAGCAAGAATGTGATTAAGGCTAAGTTAGTTTTCCACCAAGGAACTAGAATTTTTATCTCTAGCACCGTGGGCGTATCATTCCAGACCCCATCTGAATTACTAGCTTTAACTTTAAAATTATAGTTTCCAGCGGGAATATTTGTATAGGTTGCATTCCTAGTTTTTTTTACATAATTCCAGTCTGTTTCAAATCCCTCTAGATAGTATGCATATTCAATATTTTTTGACCTAGTATAACCCAGTCCAAAATAGTCAATTGTAAACATATTTTGGTCATACCCAAGTTTGATTTTTGAAGTTTCACTAATCACTTTCTTTAGTGGAGAACCGATATCTGAAGGGGTGATACTTAGATTTGAAATTTTAAAATCCGTTAAATAAACAATAGGTGGTTTTGGGTTTGTAGTTATAGCTTTGGGGTCAAAGTAATTGATCCCTTTATAACAACCAAAATACAATATCCCATCGTCGGATAGATAGTTAGAGTTTTTGTTGAAATTATTTGTAATCAAACCATCTTGAGTGTTGTAATTAATGAACTCATTTTTAACAGAATCAAATTTTGAAATCCCATTGTTTCCAGCAACCCATATTTCACCTTTTTCTGTTTGAATAATGGACTTTACCGATTGATGGATAAAATTTTCTGAAGTATCGAACCATTTAAATTCTTGGTTTATGGGATTTAATTTACATAAACCATCTCCATCTGTACCAATCCAGATGTTATTTTGATTGTCTTCAGTAATTGTGGTTGATAAATTACCTCTAATTCTACTTTCTTTTGTGTTGTTTATGATCGAACTATAGGATGTTATTTTTGGAGTCTCTGAATCAGGTTTTTCAATTTTATACAACCCGCTTCTAGTCCCTATCCAAAGATTATCTTGGTGGTCTACAATAACTTTTCTAATATTTTTCGAGTTTAAGAACAACGATTCATAGGCTTTAGACTGATAGTGTTTTAAAATTCCAGACTTTAGATCATAAGAGTACAATCCTGTTAAAAAACTACCAATCCAAATACATCCTTTAGAATCTTCTGAAAAACTCATTATACGATTAGATTTGAGAATATTATTACTGTTTTTAATCTGTATGTTCTCAAATTCATTAGACCCATTTTTAAGTAAAAACAGCCCAGAATTCCATGTTCCTACCCATGTGTTTTGGTAGCTATCAATGAATACGCTCACCACATCACTGCTTATAAGTCCTTTGGCTATTTTATTATTTTGATCTAATAAATGAGTAAAATTTTCCTTTATAGGATCGTATACATCAACTCCACCATCAGAAATTCCGATCCAGAATCGTCCTTTTTTATCTTGAGTAATACTTGTTACAGATTTAGAGAATAAGGATTGATCTTTATTTGGAATACTTTCAATTGATTTAAATCGTTCATTCTCCTTATCATAAATATCTACACCCTGGTTAAAATAGCCTACCCAAATTCTGCTTTCATCGTCAATAAAGATAGACCATATTGAGTTGGATTTAATTCCATTGATATTTGACTTATTAAACTCAAACGATTTGACTTTCCGTTTATTATCTATTATTATAAGTCCATCGTTTTCTGTTCCACAAAAAATTGACCCATCTCTGTCTGTTTCTAAGGATAATATTCGTTTGTCTGTTATGTTAAAGGTTTTAAATTCAAAATAGTTAATTGGACTTGTTGATATCTGAATTAAGCCTTCATCAGTAGTTCCAAGCCAAATACTTCCATCCAATTTAGTGAGTATGGATTCTATAGGGGTTTTAATTGTTCTAGACTGATTTAAAGTTGTGAATTTCGCATAATCTAATTCGTGATTTGAAGAATTGTACTTTAATAAACCTATGTTTGATCCAAACAAGATGGCTCCTCTAGGCGTTATTTTTATATCGTTTATTTGAAGTTTGTTTATATTATTAAAGGCTGTTATTTTTACAGATTCAGCTTTTTGACTGCTAGTATTTAACTCAAATACGCCAGATCCGTGGGTTCCTATTAGTAGTATTTTCTCTTCATTTTCTCCAATAGCTTGAACTAGATGTTTGGAATTTAAATCATCAAGTTTAATGGGACTAAATTGATCTAACTCTCTAAGGTATAAATTTAGACCTTCATCTGTACCAACCCAAAGGTTGTTCTTTGAATCTAAATAAACAGTATTCACGCTAGAATTGTTCAGAGTTTTTTTATTGCCCCACTCGTGTCTATAGTTTTTTAAATCAAGCCCATTAAATGAGTATATCCCATCACCTTTTGTTCCAATCCATACTATTCCTTGTTTATCCTTCACGATAGATGTAATCGCTCTTTGGCTCACGTTTTCAGCGATGGGTTTAAACTTTAAGTTATCAGTATAACTTTGCCCAAAAATCATATTTGAAATAAAAATGATCGTAATTGTTATGGTCTTGTAAAGGCTTTGAAAGGTCATTTTATCAAATTTAAATCGGTATTGTATCTAATTATTCATTCCAAAAAAAGGTACTAGTCAATATTAATTAAATTAATTAATATAAATTTTGAATCACAAATAAATAAGGCAGCTTGCTTCAAATTTTACACATATTTCCTCAAATTTAATAAAATTTACTATCTAGTGTGAGTATGTTTGTTATATATATAAAATTAGTCATATTAAATTAATAATTTCTCAATTATAGTTCTTAAAAATTATATTTTTGATTGAATTTTATATTAATTAATTAACAAACTAATTAACTAAACACACAAACAATGAAAATCATTCTTCGATTAATTATTTTTTCGGTTTTAACTCCTTTAATTGCGTTTTCACAATCAAAGACAGTTAGCGGTACTATTAATGATGAGTTAGGTTTGCCGCTTCCTGGGGTTACGATTCAAGTAAAGGGCTCCAACGATCTAGGCGCTGTTACTAACTTTGACGGAGTTTTTAAAATTTCAATTCCTTCTGAAGCTAAACAAGTTATAGTGCTTTCTTATGTTGGTTATTTAACTGAAGAAGTAAATGTGTCAATAAATACAACAGTTTTAGTGAACTTACAAGTGGATACGGATCAATTGGATGAAGTCGTGGTTATTGGTTACGGAACAGTTCTGAAAAAAGATATCTCCGGATCTTTATCAAGTGTAAAGGTGAGAGACGAAGTTGCTATTCAGTCCACTTCAGTAGATCAGCTTTTACAAGGACGTGCCGCTGGTGTACAAGTGATACAAAATGCGGGTTCTCCAGGTTCTGGAATTAGCGTAAAAATTAGAGGAACTAACAGTTTAAGAGGGAATAATGAACCTCTTTATGTTATAGACGGAGTGATTATATCTTCTGCAGGTGAAGATGTTTTGTCTATTGGATTAGGTAATGGAGGTCAAGAAACTCAAAATGGATTAAATGGAATTAATCCACGAGATATTCAGAGTATTCAGGTTCTAAAAGATGCTTCTGCAACTGCTATTTATGGTTCTAGAGGGGCTAATGGAGTTGTAATGATAACCACCAAGAAAGGAAAAAGTGGTAAGGTGAAAGTAAGTGCATTTCTTACAAGTTCTGTAAGATCTATTAACAATAAATATAATGTATTAGATGGATTTGGTTATGCTAACTACGTTAATGAAATTAGAGAAAATAACGGATTTGCAAACCCTCGTTATTTAGTCGATGGATCTACCATTTACTCAATAGCAAATGGTGTTCAATCCACTGATCCTGTTGAGATTTTTAACTGGCAAGATGAGGTTTATATAAATGGAGTTAGTCAAAAATTTGGCGCTTCGGCCTCAGGCGGTAGTGATAACGGTAACTATTATATTTCTGCAGGATTTGATAACCAACAAGGGGTTGTTCAAAATTCTAGTTTTAAAAGTAGTGATATTCGAATTAATTTAAATCAAAAGTTAAATGATAACCTACAGTTAAAAGCACGTATGAGTGGGGTTCTTAGTACCAATGATTTTGTTCAAGGTGGAGATTTAATTGGAAACTCTAATCGAAGTTTCGTAAATCAAGCCGTAGGATTCAGACCTCTATTAGCAAATGACGATATTCCTGAAGAACAATTTCAGACAAATCCATACGCTTGGACAAATGATTTCACAGATTTTTCTAGATCATCTCGTTATATTGGTTCTTTAAGTCTTACTTACAAGCTTCCAATTAAAGGCTTGTCATATGAATCTAAATTTGGAGGTAATATTAGAAATAAGGATAGAAGACGTTGGTTTGGACTTACGACTTTTGTAGGAAATGATACGGGTGGACAACTTACAAAATCAACGTTAAACTCAAAATCATATCAGTTTAATAACTTAATAAAATATAACAGAAGGTTTAATAGGAAACATAGAATTAATGCGCTTTTCGGAATTACTTATGACGCAAGAAAAGTAGCAACTAGCACCTATGGAGTTGAAGATTTTATCACAACTCAATTTTCTATTGAACAACCTGCTTTTGGTCAAGTAATTAGAAGACCACTAACACTATTTAAATCTGATCAACAAATATTTTCAATTTTAGGACGATTAAATTATACTTATGATAATAAATATATTTTAACAGCTACGATTAGACGTGATGGTGTTTCAAAGTTTTCAGAGGGTAACAAATATGGTATTTTTCCATCATTTGCTTTAGCTTGGAATGCTGGAAATGAGAGTTTTGTTCAAAACCTAGATTTATTTGAAAGTTTAAAATTTAGAGGGGGATGGGGTCAAATAGGTAACCATGGTATTGGTCCTTACGGAACAATTTCCAATTATGGGGTACTAACTAGCTTGTATGGAAATGCTGATGGCGGGACTAATATTCCAATCGCTCTAACAGGTCTTTCTAATCCTACTTTAACATGGGAAACAACTGAGCAATTAAATTTTGGTGTTGATTTTAGCACTTCAAACGATGTTTTATCAGGGACTATTGATGTATACAACAAAACAACTAAAGATTTACTTCAAAACTCCAATATCCCTCCATCATCTGGGTTTTTAAATATCTTAGTAAACAAAGGATCTATTTCCAATAAAGGAGTTGAAGTTGCTTTAAACTTCATGCCGATTTCAACAGATGATGTGGAATTAAGTTTCGGAGGAAACATCTCGTTTAATAAAACAGAGATTTTAGACTTAAACTCCCAGCCACTACAAGGGTTCTATGAAAACGGCGCATTATCAGATAGAAGGTTTTATTATGGTAATGTGATTAGTCGAGGTCAATATTTTAAATCCTTTGCAAATGTATTTATTGAAGGAGAAGAATCTAGTCTGTTTTATGGTTATCAAACGGATGGCATTTATCAGACAGAGGATACTGATTTAGTTCAAGGTGCTGTGCCTGGTGACGTTAGAATTACAGACCAGTTAACTGAAGATACTGATGGCGATGGTGTTTTAGACTCTGGCGATGGTGTGATCGATTTAAAGGATAGAACCTTTATTGGTAATCCGAATCCCGATTTCGTGTATGGTTTTAATATTAATTTTAAATACAAAAGATTTACAGTTAGAGCCTTATTCAATGGAGTATACGGAAATGAAATTGCAAATGGAAACTTATTACAATTAGATAACGCTGAAGGGCTTACTTTTCGAAATGTTTTACCAAGAGCCTACAACAATGCATGGAGGCCAGATAATCAATCAAATACACATCCAAGAATTGGATACAATACAATTAATGATCTTGCAATTACAGATCGTATTATTGAAGATGGTAGCTATTTAAGGCTTAACAACTTAACTATTGGGTATGATATTCCAGTAGAAGACACTAGTTTTTTTAATAGTTTAAATATTTATATGGCGGGTCAAAACTTATTGACCTGGACAAATTATAGTGGGTATGACCCTGAATTATCAACTTTTAATTTCACAGGTCTTATAAATGGAGTTGATTTTAATGGCGCCCCTAACGCTCGAAATTTTTTACTAGGAGTAAACATGAGCTTTTAAATAATAAACATCAGAAGTATTAAAAACAATTATATATTACTAAATTTATAAATTATGAAAAATTTTAAAATTATATTATTAATAATTATAGCGACATTAGTTTATTCTTGTGACATTGATGAAGACCCAATATTTCTGGATCCTACTGCTACCTATAGCGATATATCAATTGCTTCTGGGGCTTTAGATGGAATTTATCAAGGATTGACAACTTACAACTCAATGGAGCAACGTATTTTCGCAATTAATGGTTTTTCAGGATTCTTTACAACAGGAAAGCAAGGAAATAATATCAACAACGTAAACAATCAGAATTTATTCTCTTTAAAGCCAGCTTATGACAGAGATTCAGAAAATACGTGGCGAGGGATATATGCTGTAATCGGGAGGTGTAACGGCGCTATTAATAATATAACGACTTTTGAGTCAACGACTAGCGATACAGAATTACGTTTTAATGATATTTCCGGGCAATCCTATTTTGTAAGGGCTTGGTCTTATTTTTCTTTGGTTCGTCTTTGGGGAGATATTCCATTATGGTTAACACTTCCAGATAGTGAAAACTTAAGTAAAGCAAAAACAAGTGCAAAAGAGGTTTACACACAAATCATAGAAGATGCGCAAACAGCTACAACGCTTATGAATGGGTCTTTTGGGGCGGGTTATCCGAAAAAGTTTGCCTCTAATATGTTATTAGCTAAAGTCTATATGACACTAGCTACAAATCCTGATTTACAAGCGGATGGTATGACTGAAAGCGATTACTGGCAGATGGCCTATGACCAAGCTAATATTGCCTACGGTCAATATAGTTTAGTATCAGATTATAGTTCTTTGTTCACTGATGAATTTGAGAACTCTTCTGAGTCAATTTTTGAACTTCAAGTTAGTCAACAAGCTGCGAATTCTCAAATGGGTAGGAATTATACTCCATGGAAATATAAACTAGGTAATCATTTTGGTTGGTTACGAGTGAGTGCAGATGTATTCCTAGACCATCAATCAACCTATCCAGATGACCCTAGACTTACAGGAACATACCTTTATGATTATGTAAGAGCAGATACTGGAGGTCCAGTTAAAGTATACCCTGCTTTTGCAAATAGAGCTACTTTTCCTAAAGCTCATCCATATTTATTTAAGTTTACTGAAAAAGATCCAACTCATAACAATCAATTTGGAGATCAAAATGTAATTATTTATCGTTATGCTGAGCTTCTTATTATGCTGGCTGAGATTTCTAATGAACTCCAAAATGGTCAACAATTAGGATTTATTACTGAAGTGTTAGATCGTGTAGGGATGTCAAATGATGCATATCTTGGAGATCAAGCTACATTTAGAGATGCTATTATGAATGAATATCGATTTGAAGTTTTAGGAGAGGGCGAAGATGCACACAATAACAGAAGACGAGGATTTGATTATTTTTTAACTCATACGATAAATAAACATAACAATAACCCAATTTTCTCTGCTAATGTAGATATACAATTAAGTACCGATCCGGCTCAAGTAATGCAACTACCAATTCCGCTTACTGAAATTAATTCGAACGACTTAATAGACTAGTGGTTTAAATCTAAGTTTGATAAATTGTAAACTATTCAAACCTATAGTGCGGGATAAATTTTATTTGCATAGAAGATCATTTATTTGATTTTAATGGCAGGTAAGTTTACGATGAGCTATGGAGCTTTATTCTCAAGAATATTAATTTAGCAGATAGGTATAATGTTTTAGATTAATTATTTTGATAAATCGTACCTATTAAAGCTTAGTCTGATAAAGTATTAACAAAATAGATGCGTTTAAATTTTTCAATATTATTATTCTTTATATTAACACTGTCCTACTCACAAGTTAATAAAAAACCAAATATTTTATTATTATATATGGATGATTTAAGGCCTGAGTTAAACTCTTATGGCTCAAAACACATATATAGTCCTAATATTGATAAGTTAGCCGAAAAAGGTGTTCAGTTTAACGAAGCTTATGCAAATGTAGCCGTATGCGGGGCTTCACGAGCTAGTATGCTTACTGGTATATATCCTGGTATAGATTATTTTATTGATTACAAAACCAGGGTTGATATTGAAAAAAATGATATTGTTACCATTCCAAAACTTTTAAAAAACAATGGGTATACAACTATCTCAAATGGAAAAATTTATCATTTTTTGGATGATAAATGGGACGATTGGGATGAAGTTTGGAGGCCATATGCTTTTGATAATCCTGAAGGAATTGAGCCTATCGATTGGTGGCAATCTTTATGGAAGGATTACCAAACAACAGAAAATAAAGAACTAGAAAAAATTACAGGAAAAGGCCCTGCTTTCGAAATTGCCAATGTTAAGGATAGTGTTTTGATTGACGGTCTTTTGACAAATAAAGTAATAAGAGATATTAAAAGATTAAAAAATGAATCATCACCATTTTTTTTAACGGCGGGTTTCATTTCAAATCACTTACCATTTATTGCCCCTAAGAGATTTTGGGATATTTATGACTATGATTCTATTAAGCTTCCTTTAAATGATAGTCCTCCTATTAATGCTCCTAATATCTCCATAAGTTATAATGCAGAATTAATATATGGCTACTTAGGGATCCCTAAAAAGGGAGATTTACCTTTAGATTTGTCTAAAAAATTAACGCACGGTTATTATGCAACCGTATCTTACGTTGATCATCTAATTGGAAAAATAATTAACACATTAGATGAAGAGGGTATAGCAAATAATACTATAATTGTATTTGTCTCAGATCACGGATTTAACCTTAAAGAACACTCTCAATGGGGAAAGTATACAAGCCACAGAACTTCGGGAAAAGTTCCTCTAATAATATATGATCCTAGAAATCCCTCAAAAATTAATTCTAACTCTCTTGTTGAACTGGTTGATTTATATCCAACATTGTTAGAGCTTTTGGATTTAGATAAACCAAAACATAAACTGGATGGAAAAAGTCTTGTAAATATTTTAAGAAATCCATATCATCAAAATAAAAGTCATGTTTTTATGAAAAATGCTAAAGGATACACCATCAAAACAGCTAACTACAGTTACACGGAATATTTGAATCTTAAAGGTAATCGTCAATTTATTGATAACATGTTATTTGATCATAAGAATGATTCAAATGAAACGGTCAACCTATCTAATGAAGTTAAATATGAATTTGTAGTAGATTCCTTAAGTAATTTACTACATAAAAAATACCAATTTAATATTTATGGATTCTGAAACTAAATATATTTTATTTTTTAAATATTGATGAATAGCAAATTATAAAAACTAGTTTATAGTATATAAAAAACCTTATAAATGATTAGTAACAATTTTAAAAGTCTCATCCTATTCACTCTTTTTTCTTCAGTATTTATTCTAAAAGGCCAGGAATCTATATCCCCACCAAACTTTATTTTTTACTTAGCAGATGATCAGGATCAGTTAGATTACGGAGCCTATGGTAATCCAAAAGTTCATACACCAGCAGTGGACCAGCTTGCAAAAGAAGGTATGAAATTTACAAATTTTTATACTTCACAATCTATTTGTGCACCCAGTCGTTCACAATTATTTACGGGAATGTATCCGGTTAAAAATGGTTGTATGGCAAATCATCTTCCCGTCAAAAAAGATATAAAAACTGTTATTGACCAACTTATAGCTGAAGGCTATGAAGTAGTTTTAGCAGGAAAAAGTCATGTAAAACCAAATTCAGTTTTTAAGTGGACTAAATATTTTGGTTCTGTAGACCATCGTTATCTACCGCTAGATGCTATAAATTCTTATTTAGCTAAGGTGAAAAAACCTTTTTGTTTATTTGTTACTTCAGACTATCCCCATGGTCCTTACCCTAAGGATGGCGATTACACAAAAAACGACATCTATTCTCTGCCCTATAGTGGAAGTAATGTGCCTAATTATAAACCAGGATATTATCAAAATATTAAAAGTGATAACACTCAGCTAGAAGCAGTATTAGAAATGGTTGATTCACATAATTTAAGAGACAATTCGATATTTATTTATGCCTCTGACCATGGAATATCAGGAAAATGGGGAGTATCAGAACAAGGACTCAAAATACCTTTTGTTGTTAGATGGCCTGGCGTTGTTGCGCCTGGAACCACTTCACAAATATTACTTGGTCTTGTGGATGTTTTACCTACATTTTTAGAGATTACTAGTTCCAAAATTGATAAAAATATCGATGGAAAAAGTTTTTATAAAACACTTCAAGGAGATGAGTCCGCCGTCAATGATTATATTTTTTCACTGGCCACGAGACAAAATATACAAGCCTGTAAAGTGTTTCCAACCCGAGCTGTTAGAGGTAAGCGTTATAAATTTATTAGAAATTATAATGCTCTTGAAGTTTATACGTCTAATCTTGGTAAAAATTCAGTAATAAATTCTTTTATTAAACTTGGTGCAGAATCATTCCCTAAGATTCCTTATGAAGAATTATACGATTTAGAAAACGATCCTTACCAAAAAAACAACCTAATTAAAAACTCTAAATTTGACATTGTTAAGAGTCAACTTTCTCAGGTTTTACATACTTGGATGGAGTCTCAAGACGATTTTCTAATTTTAAATAAGATGCCACTAATTAAGCCAACACTTCATCCTTTGGATAGGAACTCTAAATGGAATAAAGTGTCTAAAGAAAATTTAAATGAATTAAAGTCAAATGATTACATGAAATCACATTATTAAAGACAAACTATGAAATCTAATATTTATTCATTTTTTTTAATCCTTTTTTGTATTAAGTCAATTAGTGTGACTGCTCAAGAGGCTACTAAAGAACCACTCAATGTAGTTTGGATCAGTTGTGAAGATGTAGGTCCTATTATGGGCGCTTATGGAGTAGATCAAATTAAGACACCAAATATAGACAAACTAGCAGCTGAAGGAGTTAGATACTCCAATGCATATTCCACAGTAGGAGTGTGTGCGCCCAGCCGTTTTTCGATTATTACAAGCATGTATCCCGCGCGTCTAGGTGCGCATAATATGCGTACAGGAGACCTTAATAATTATAAAACTCCAGAAAATTTAGCCTTAAAAAGAACAACGAATAGAGTTGATAAAGCTGGATACCCCATCCCTGAGTATGAAGTGGTAACACCTGAAAACGTAAAACCTTTTACTCAGTATCTAAGAGCCGAAGGTTATTACTGTATAAATGATAATAAATGTGATTATCAGTTTAATGCGCCTTTCACCGCTTGGGACCATACGTTGGGATCAAATTTATTCGATAAAATACCAGATAACCAGCCCTTTTTTTATGTTAAAAACTCATATACTACTCACGAGTCAAGAATCTGGTTGCGAAAAAATAAACCACTAACTGTATTTCCAAATGAGGTTATAGTTCCTGATTACTATCCTGATATTCCTGAGGTTAGAAATGACTTAGCCATTAAATATTCTAATATTGAAGCACTTGATAAAGAAGTAGGTCAATTATTAAAAGATTTAGAAGCTAAGAATTTACTTAAGAATACAATTATCTTTTTCTGGAGTGATCATGGCGGAAATCTTTTGAGACAAAAGCGTGCTGTAGGAAACAGTGGGCTTCATGTTCCTTTAATCATTAGATACCCTAATAAGTATAAAGCGGGAGACGTTGAGGATGCATTAGTTTCATTGATGGATTTAGGGCCTACTGTAATGTCACTATTAGATATTAAGCCCCCTAAGCATACCGACGGTCAGGCATTTGCGGGTAGATATAAAAAAGAATCTAGAGATTATATTTTTGGTTCTGCCGATAGATTTGATGAATCTACAGATATGCAACGTTCAGTTTTAGATGGACGATTTGTTTATATTAAAAATTTCATGACAGAATTACCTCTAATTTTTAGAAATAAATATAGAGAGAAAGTTCCAATGAATAAGAAACTAATAGATATGGATATTAACGGAGAATTGAGTGGAGATGCAGCCTATATTTTCATGAAAACAAAACCTATAGAGGAGCTTTATGATTTACACACAGACCCCTATGAAGTTCATAATTTAGCCTTTGACCCTGCTTATGAATCGAAACTTATTGAATTAAGAACGGCCCTTTCTAGATGGCAAACAGACATCGACGATCAAGGGTTTAAACCAGAAAGTGAAATTATCAAAGGGTTTTGGCCTGATATGATTCAGCCAGTAACATCAGATGTAAAGATTAAGATTAACTCGGATGGTCTTGTTCAAATGTCTTGCGACACTAATGGTGCTTCAATTGGCTATCAAACAGAAGCTATGATAGGCGAGGACCGTTGGTTGTTATACACAGAACCAATTAAAATTACATCCACTCAAAAGCTAATGGCCAGAGCTATACGAATTGGATACAAAGCATCAAATATTACATCAAACTAAATTTTTATTATGAATTTAATTTACAAAGTAAGTATCTTCCTCTTAGGAATTGTCTCATTACCTCAGACTATTATAAGTCAGGAACAAACCAAAAAACAAAACATTCTTTTTATTTCTATTGATGACTTTAGACCTAAGATCAGTTCATATGGTGAAACAAAAATGATCACTCCTAACATTGATAAATTAGCTTCTGAAGGTCTCCAGTTCAATAATGCATATACTAATATAGCAGTCTGTGGTGCAAGTCGAGCAAGTTTGATGACTGGAATTCGCCCAAGCCTAAATAGGTTTAATGATTTCTCTACAAGAGCTCATGTCGATACTCCAAAAGCAATTTCTTTAAATCAAATATTTAAGGACAATGGATATGAAACAATTTCCTATGGAAAGATTTATCACCACTCAGATGATTTTCAACAGCATTGGTCAGAAAAAGATAAGGGACAAATTCAATCTGACTTTCAGGATCCTAAATCAATAGAAAGAGTAAATAACGCAGAAAAAGGGGAGTATGGCAATAAGAATCTCACATATGAATATCCAGATGTAGATGATTATGCATACAACGATGGCAAAATAACTAAGAAAGCGGTCAATAAATTAAAATTATTAAAAGAAACTAATCAACCATTTTTTATGGCTGTAGGATACGTCTCTCCACATTTACCTTTTATTCAACCCAAAAAATACTGGGATATGTACGACCATGATTCAATACAACTTGCTGATAACAGCTACCAACCAGAGAATTCCCCTTTTATCGCCATTGAGGCTCAACATAATTCAGCAGAGCTTAGAAAAAACTATTTAGACATTCCAGCACAAGGAAAATTAGATGATGATTTGGCACGAAATCTTATTCATGGTTATTATGCAAGTGTTAGCTACATGGATGCCCTTATAGGGGAACTTATTAAAGAGTTAGATGATTTAGGGTTAAGAGACAACACAACCATTATACTATGGAGTGATCACGGCTATTTTTTAGGTGAACATGGTTTTTGGTGCAAGCATAGTACCTTTCACGAGGCGGTTAAAATTCCATTTATCATGTCATCTCCTGGCTATGCTAAGAATCAAATCACTGACTCTTTTACAGAACTTGTAGATGTGTATCCAACGCTCTGTGAGCTTGCTAATATCACACCTCCTACTTACATTCATGGAAAAAGTTTAACCCCCGTTTTGAAAAATCCTTTAATACAATTGAAAGATGAAATATATACCCGTTACAAGCAAGGAGAGGCCGTTATTGATGCAAATTATTCTTATACAGAATTTTATCGTGGTAAAACCTATGTGGGGAATATGATGTATGATATGAAAAATGATTTGAAACAAAATATAAACATCTCAAAAACTCCAGCCAATGCAAAACTTGTAAAAATGTATAGCCAAAAATTAAAAGTGATGCGCGATTTTGTAGATAAAGACCCTATAAATTAATATTAAATTATGTTTATTTAAAACTTAAAATTAGGTGATTTCTGATTTACGAGTTATCAATTAGATCTATTTCCTCAAAATTTATATTTTTTAACTAGATAGTTTTATAAATAGTATGCGAGTGTTCTTATTTTTGAGACAGTTGTATAAATGACAATAAAAATGTTAAATATCTAATTATGATTAGAAGCTGTGTTTTAATAGTATTTTATTTAATCTCTTTCGGGTTAAATTCTCAAAACTTTTATGTTTCTGACGGAACAGGCTCAGACACTAACGATGGCTCTGAATTATCCCCTTTTAAAACGATTAATAAAGCAATTTTAGAAGTTGAAGCAGGGGGAACGATTTATGTTATGAACGGGACTTACCGAAATTCAGGTTATGGCTCTGTAAATGTTTCTACAAGTGCTAATATGAATAATCCTCATGTAGTTACAATTAATAAATCAGGAACTGAAGGAGCTTATATTACATTGAAAAATTACCAAGGCCATTCTCCTAAAATTCAGTTTGATGGCCGTGGAGGTATTATAATTTCTAATAATATGAATTATATAGTAATTGAAGGTTTTGAAGTTGAAGGACCCTCGGCTTCAATTTCATATGATGTAGCATTTGCTGATAGAGAGTTTAAAGTTTTAGCAGCTTCAAATGAAAATGACACCATAACTTATAACCATAGTTATTTTTCAGGAAAGGGTATTTGGGGAGGCTACGGCGCTCATCATCACATTATTATTAGAAATAATTCCGTTCACGATACGCCAGGTTCAGCGATTCGGTTTAACGATTCAGACCACATTACTATTGAATATAATGAAGTTTACAACGCTACATGGTGGACGTCATCAGCCTCTAGTGCTATTGTGTATGCTGAAACAATTGCTATAGATGGCGATAATACAACAGCTATTAAAATGATCATGCGAGGGAATGTCGTTTACAACAATTGGAATCGAATTCCTTTTTTTGTGACTCAGTTGCCTGATAACTCAGGAAATACAAATCCAAATTATGGAACCGCTACTTATAACAATATTTTGGATGGTCAGGGAATTTACGTAACTAGAAGCGACCCCGAATATTATGGCATTTTTCTGTTTGAAAATAATCTTTGTGTTAATAATGGTAAAAACGGAATTAACTTTGATAATTCTTTAGGCGCATCCGCTATTTATCAAAACAATACACTTTATTACAATGGTGTTCATGAAATTATTCAGGACTTGTCTGTTGCCCAAGGTAATCCTGGACACCGTGGTCAAAAGGTTGGAGGTATAAAGGCTAATAAAGTGCTTAATGCTACGGTTGTTAATAATATTGTGGTAACTAGAGACGATCAATTTTCTGCTCTACAACTTAATAACGTTTCAGGAACAAAAAATGCTGTTAATAATATTTTCCAAAATGGAACAGTAGCTTTTCCTGGTAACCAAGAACCAGCTAATCAAATTAATGTGGATCCACTTTTTTCATCTGTTCCAAACACTGTAATTGGTCCTATTGAGATGTCCACGACCGATTTTTCGCTAACAGCTGATTCTCCTGCGATTGATGCAGGGAATTCCAGCTTTTCACCTGTTTATGATATTGATGGAAACCTTCGACCATCAAATAACACAGATGCCGTCTCCTTTAGTAGTTTTGAAAACTCAACTGATGGGTGGGGCCCATGGGGAGGTGCCACACTTTCGTTAACTGATGAGGCAGCACAATCGGGTTCTAATAGCCTTTATGTTAGTGGAAGAACAGCAAATTGGCACAGTCCTAGAATCTATTTAGATAATTTATTGACTGTAGGCGAAACCTACACATTTTATGTATCGGTTAAATTAACCCCAGGTTCTTCGGGAACTGCAGACTTAACAATAAGAAGTGATTTCGCGGATTCAGGTTCGGTTTACAACAGTCTTCTATCCAATCCTGTAACGGTATCTGATCAAAGTTGGACGCTGCTTAGCGGCGATTATACACATGCTTCAGAACCCGAAACCTTTTGGTTTTACGTCAAGGGTCCCTCCGTGGTAGATGGGGAAGCAGCGAGTTTTTACATCGATGACTTTTCCCTTGTTTCACAAGGTTCTGGTCCTGTAGATTTTTCAAGTTCTGAAAATATAATAGATATTGGGGCTTACGAATACATAGATCCTTCCTTAGGTTTTCAATTTTATGAATTCAATTTACAAACCAGTTTTATATACCCAAATCCAGCGAGAGATAGTGTGTTTGTTTCTGGAGTAAGTTCCGAATCAACAATAGTGATCATTGACTTGTTAGGGAAAAAGTATGATTTAACGAAAACGATTCAATTGCAATCAAACGGCATTTCATTTGATATTAACAGTCTAAGAACAGGCTTTTATTTAATTAAAGTCTTCAATAATAACAGTTCAAAAACATTTAAGCTATTTAAAGAATAGCCTTTTGTTTTAATTAATTTTAAATTAATAAGATGATAAAAAAGACAAGCAGTTATACGTTTAAAATTCTAGCAATATCAATTGTGTGTGCTCTAAGTTGTGCAAATGGTTTATACAAACCAAATACAGATAGAACCGATTCTTTGAGTGATCGCTATAAAGACTTATTTCATTTAGGAGCCGCCATCAATGAAGATATTATTCTAGGAAAAGACTTACAGTCTAAAAATATAGTAACTTCAGAGTTTAATTCTATAACTCCTGAGAACTCCTTGAAATGGATGTTTCTTCAACCATTTCCTAATAAGTTCAATTTTGGCGCGGCGGATAAATATGTCGAGTTAGGGATCAAAAATAATATGCATATTGTTGGACATGCCTTAGTTTGGCATAACCAACTTGCAGATTTCATGAAGACTACTGGGAGTCGTTCTGAATTCAAAAAACATGTAGAAAATCATATAAATACCGTTGTTTCTAGGTACAAAGGTAAAATTGACGCCTGGGATGTGGTGAATGAGGCATTTAATGAAAACGGATCGCTCAGACTATCTGTTTTTAAAAAGCAGATGGGAGATAATTACATTGAAGATGTTTTTAAATTAGCTGAAACAGCCGATCCAGATGCCGATTTGATTTATAATGATTACAATTTATATAAACCAGCCAAACGTGCTGGGGTTCTTAAAATGGTAAAAAAGCTTCAAGAAAATGGAACTAAGATTAATGCCATTGGCGTTCAAGCCCACTGGAGATTAAACTCACCTAGTTTAATGGAAATTGAACAAATTATATTAGATATTTCTGATTTAGGAGTCGAGGTCATGTTTACAGAGTTAGATGTCACAGTATTACCAAATCCTTGGGAATTAGTTGGTGCGGAAGTCACTCAGAATTTTTCAAAATTTGAAGGGGATCCCAAAATGGACCCATATCCAAAAGCATTGCCTAAAAGCGTCGAAAAACAGTTAGCGAAGCGGTATGAAGATATTTTCAAGCTATTTATTAAGCACCAGGATAAAATTAGTAGAGTTACCTTTTGGGGAGTTATGGATAAGCATTCTTGGCTCAACGACTGGCCTATAAAAGGAAGGACTAATTACCCTCTTTTGTTCGACCGGAACTATCAACCCAAAAAGGCCTACAACAAATTGATTAACCTTGTTGGGAACTAATTGCCAAACTAATTTAACACAATCATTATGAGTTCAATATCAGAAAAACTTTCTATTAGTGAAAAAATTGGTTACAGTTTGGGAGACCTCGCTGCCAATTTAGTGTTTCAAACGCTAATGACATATTTGGCTTATTTCTACACTGATATTTACGGATTAGAGGCAAATGATGCTACGGCTATTATATTTATAGTTGGAACCATTGCTGCATTTGGCTTTAACCCTATTGTAGGGGCTATTGCTGATCGAACTAATTCCAAGTGGGGAAAATTTAGACCTTGGATTTTATGGACCGCAGTTCCCTTAGGAATTGTCTCAGTCTTAGCATTTAGTACTCCTGATTTTGAATACCAAGGAAAAGTAATTTATGCTGTTATAACCTATACATTATTACTATTGTTATATGCTTCAAGTAACTTACCATATTCAGCTTTGAGTGGTGTTATTACAGGAGATATGAAAGAGCGAAATAGTATTTCTTCTTATCGCTTTGTAGCTGTTATGTTTGCACAGTTTTTTGTTCAAGTCTTTATGTTACCTATTATTATTTATGCAGGAAATGGAGATAAAGCTATAGGAATTGAGCTTGTCATGACTTGGTTAGCCATTATTGGTACA
>Ga0209119_1000031_pt1 | contig 137926 bp, 116 predicted proteins | sample COG_03_FD_184747 | JGI IMG/M metagenome (GOLD analysis project Ga0209119, IMG submission 184747) | Pelagic Microbial community sample from North Sea - COGITO 998_met_03 (SPAdes) (version 2) | ecosystem: Environmental > Aquatic > Marine > Neritic zone/Coastal water | place: Helgoland, sampling...
CCCGTTTCTTTTGCCAGTTGGATCGCTTTGGAAGAGGACAAATAACAAGCTTCTTCACTTCGGATGCGAGGATGGTATTTGATCGGAATGTCTTCGCCAAACAGCGCTATGTGTTTCTTTAAATTTTTTCTTATGGTTTCTTCGTCTTCACAATGTACAGAAATCAACATTTGGGTAGAAGAAAATATTTTTTTCAGCACCTCTTCGTTGTCCACTAGCATGTTTCCAGTAGAAGAACCTAAAAAGAGTTTGATGCCTGCTACTTTTTCAGGATCCGTTTTTAACAATTCTTCTAAATTGTCATTGGTGCCTCCAAACATAAAAGAGTAATTGGCATAAGAAGTCTTGTTGGCTATCTCAAATTTTTTCTCCAGTTCTTCTTGAGTGGTCGCTTGGGGAACGGTGTTTGGCATTTCGATAAACGTGGTGATTCCTCCAGCGATGGCGGCCTTGCTTTCGGTTGCGATGGTTGCCTTGTGTGTCAGACCGGGTTCTCTAAAATGAACCTGATCATCGATGGCTCCTGGGAGAAGGTATTTGCCTTTGGCATCTATTATTTTTGCATGAGCGGGCGCCTTTAGATCGCTTCCAATTTTTGAAATGAAGTCACCTTCAATAAGGAGGTCTCCCTGAAAAATGACCCCTTCGTTGACAATTTGGGCGTTTTTTATAAGTGTTGTGTTCATAGCATTGGGTGTCTTTTTTAAGAGATTCCTCTTAGGCGTAATTGAATGACGCCAATGACGGCCTCAAAAATAATTGAATTTGACATTTTGGAAGTTCCTTTGGTGCGGTCTGTAAATACGATGGAAACTTCTTTGATGGGAAACTTGCGCTTCCAAGCTTTGAATTTCATTTCAATCTGAAATGCGTATCCGACAAATTTGATATTGTCTAGGTCGATTGCTTCTAGCACATCTCTGTGGTAGCAAACAAAACCTGCAGTTGTGTCGAAGAGGGGGATTCGGGTAATCAATTGCACGTATTTGGAGGCGAAATAAGAAAGCAACAACCTCTTGATGTTCCAATTTACCACATTGACATTGTTATTGATATACCGAGACCCAATGGATAGTTTTGCTCCTCCCTCGGTACAGGCCTTGTACAGCCTGATCAAATCTTTTGGATTGTGAGAAAAGTCAGCATCCATTTCCAGGATGTAGAGATAGTCTTTTTTCAAGGCCCATTTGAACCCATGAATATACGCACTTCCCAATCCTTTCTTTCCCACTCTTCTTTCTAAAAACAAGCGGTCTGTATGCAGTGCCATCAACTCCAAAACAGCTTCAGGAGTCCCGTCTTTGGAGGCATCGTCCACAACCAAAACATCAAATTTTTTCGGCTGTTCCAAAACTTTTGAAACAATCGCCTTGATGTTTTCAATTTCGTTCAAGGTAGGAATGATGACAAGCGTGTCAGACATGTTATAAAATTAAAATAGGTTACAAATGTATGATTTTTTATTGCTATTTTCGCTAGAATGATTTTACAAACCTGTTTTTTTACTTTGATCTATTGGCCATGAACATTGGAGTTGAAAAAGTACTGCAAAATCCGGATTGGTTGACCCTTGTCTTCGTCGTCATTTTTGGCTTGTTGGCCATTTTAAATGCCATTTCCCCCAAAAGACTGTTTGCTTTGGGAACCTGCTTTTTTTCAAAAAAGTATTTTTTAGTCTACTCCAATGAATTGACGGAATCCAACGTTTTTTTTTACAGGGCACTTTCTTTGCTACAACTTCTTGTTGGAACTCTTTTTGTCTTTTTGATTTTTGAAAAGTCAGGTCTGGTGGAAGACTTGTCTTTTCTTCTTTTTGGCCAACTTTTTTTGCTGCTAACCGGCTACTTTTTTGTTCAGTATGCATTGGGACTTGGTGTGGCGCTGTTGTTTGGATCTCCTGATTTGTTCAAAGACTACTATTTGTACAAGAGCAGCTATTTAAAAGCGGCCTTGCTGCTGTGCTTGCCTTTTTTAATACTTCTTGTGTATGCATTCCCTGAGAGCAACTTCTTTTACAAACTCACATTGTGTTGTGCAATGTTGTGCTTTTCCGCGAGGTGGCTTCTGGTTGTGCAAGGATTTAACAAAAGAATTTCTAGGAGCGGTTTATTTTATTTTATTTTGTACCTTTGCGCTCTTGAAATATCACCGCTATTGGTTTTCGTCAAGATAGCAATTGAATAAATGCAACTGTATGAAAGTGAAAACGATATTGGTCTCACAACCCGAGCCAAAAGAACACTCCCCCTATTTTGATTTGTCAGAAAAACAGAAAGTGAAGATCGATTTTAGATCTTTTATTCACGTAGAGGGTGTTTCTGTCAAGGAAATCAGAGCTCATAAAATTGATTTGAAAGTTTACACAGCCGTTATTCTTACAAGTAGAAATGCTGTGGATCATTTTTTTAGAGTTGCTGAAGAAATGCGCTTCAAAGTTCCTGACGACATGAAGTATTTTTGTCAGTCTGAAGCCGTTGCTTTTTACCTTCAAAAATACGTGGTTTACAGAAAACGCAAAATTTATATTGGTCAAAGAACCTTTCCTGAGTTGGGGAAATTGATCAAAAAGCACAAAACAGAAAATTTCCTTTTGCCTTCCTCAGATAAGTTAAAGGATTTGGTTCCTCAAACCTTGAACGATTTGAAAGTGAACTGGACGCGCATCAATTTGTACAAAACGGTGGTCAGCGACCTGTCAGACTTGGAAAATGTGTTTTACGACATCTTGGTGTTCTTTAGCCCTTCGGGTATTGATTCCTTGTTTCAAAATTTTCCAAATTTCAAACAAAATGACACCCGCATTGCTGTTTTTGGAAACAGCACAGTTAAAGCTGCTTCAGAAGCGGGTTTGAAAATCAACATTCAGGCGCCTTCCCCCGAAACTCCTTCGATGACCATGGCTTTGGAAAAATACATCAAGGGGGCCAACAAAAACAAATAGCATATTTATCTTTTAGAGATGCAACCGTTTTTCTTTTTGGAAAAACGGTTTTTTTTAGTAATAAAGTCAAAACAGCAATGTGTACAAGTCTTCAATTTTAGAAATAGGAACCACTGAAATCCCTCGATTTTTTTTTGAGATCTTATTAAATTTGGAAACAAAAACCTTGTCAAAGCCCAATTTTTCAGCTTCTGAGATGCGTTGTTCGATTTTGTTGACAGCTCTGATTTCCCCTGCCAATCCAATTTCTGCAGCAAAACAGTAATTTTGAGGAATGGCTTCGTCATTGTTGGAAGACAATATGGCAGAGATGACCGCCAAGTCGATGGCCGGATCGTCAACATGGATCCCCCCCGTGATGTTTAAGAACACATCTTTGGCACCCAATCGAAATCCCGCTCTTTTTTCCAAAACGGCCAAAATCATGTTGAGGCGTTTCAGGTTGTAGCCCGTTGCAGAGCGCTGAGGGGTTCCGTACACTGCTGAGCTGACCAAGGCTTGTACTTCTATCATCAAAGGACGCACGCCTTCCAAGGTCGCCGCAATGGCTGTTCCGCTTAAGTCGCCGTCTTTTTCACTGATCAATATTTCAGAAGGATTGCTGACTTCCCTAAGCCCACTACTGAGCATTTCGTAAATACCCAATTCCGATGTGGATCCAAATCGATTTTTCTGAGCTCTTAGGATGCGGTAACTGTGATTTCTGTCTCCTTCAAATTGCAAAACAACATCGACCATATGCTCCAAAATTTTTGGGCCGGCAATGCTGCCTTCTTTGTTGATGTGCCCAATAACCAAAACGGGAACCCCTGTTTCTTTGGCAAATTTTATCAGTTCCGAGGTGCTTTCTTTTATTTGAGACACGCTTCCAGGAGACGCCTCTATATGTTCTGTATAAAGGGTTTGAATCGAATCAATCACTAAGATTTCAGGAGCAATTATTTCGATGTTTTTAAAGATGTTCTGAGTACAGGTTTCTGTGAGAATCAAGCAGTTTGACGATTGCTTCCCCAGACGTTCGGCTCTCATTTTTATTTGAGATTGACTTTCTTCTCCGGAGACATAGAGTACTTTTTCTTTTAATTTTAGAGCAATCTCTAATAGGAGTGTTGATTTTCCAATTCCGGGTTCTCCACCGAGAAGAACTACAGATCCAGGAACAAGACCTCCTCCAAGAACGGAGTCAAGTTCTTGGTTTTGGGTGCCGATGCGTTGCTCTTTCTGAATTTGAATTTGTGAGATGGCAAGGGCTTTGTTGGGGCCGCTCTTTTCAGCAGTCACATTCCACTTGTGTTTTTCTTCTTTTTGGACAATTTCTTCTACAAGGGTGTTCCACTCGTTGCAGGTAGTACACTGTCCCATCCACTTTGCGTGTTGGGCCCCGCAATTTTGACAGAAAAAAGCTGTTTTTACTTTTGCCATTTGAAAAGTTGGTTTTGAATTGAAACGTGTTTTTATCGAAACACCTCAAAGATACTTATTTCTACCTACTTTATTCGGCCTTTTTCTTTTTGTTGTAAAGAGGAAGGAGTGCAAAGGACAGTCCCCCAAAAACAAGAATCATAAGGGTTTGAGAGGTCCACATGATCCAGCCAAAACTCAGCCCGGCGATTTCAGAAACACCGTAAAGAAGCAAAGCTTGTTGAATGGCCAATGGATACGACCCGATGCCTCCGTTTGTGGCGGCATAGCTAAAAGAGCCAATGATAAAGGCAATCAAGACAGCATTTGGCGAAATTCCTGAAGTTTCAGGCAGTGCAAAGGAGGCGACATAAAGCATCCCCACATAGAGTGTCCAGATCAAAAAAGTATGAAAGATAAAAGCCCCTTTTTTGCGCATTGTCAAAATGCTTTTGACACCCAATGCAAGTCCGGCAAGAAAAGACCTCAGTTTGACAAAAAAACCTTTTTTTGATTTTTGCATCCACTTTGATAAAAAGTAAAAAGCAAGCAGCGCAAGACACAGACTCAAAGCAGTGTGCAACGGGTTTTTTGGAAGCTTGGCAAACAAGATGTTTTTGATCAAATCAAATTGCGACAAGAATGCCAGTCCGATAAACAAGAACAACATAAGGACGTCAGCCACCCGCTCTGCGACAATCGTTCCAAAAGCTTTTTCAAAAGGAACGCCTTCGTACTCTGTCAGCGTAGCAGCTCTCGAAACCTCACCTGCTCTCGGAATGCCTAAATTCACAAGATAAGCGATGAGCACAGCCATACAGCTGTTGATGAATTTAGGTTTGTAGCCCATCGGCTCCAACATAAATTGCCAGCGATATGCCCTTGAAAAATGACTGAGAATTCCCAAAACCAAAGAGAGCAATACCCACCAGTAATTGGCAGTTTGAAAAGAGTTTTTGACACTTTGTATGTCTGCATCTGTGAGTTTTGACAAGGAAATCCAAATCAAAAAAACACCCAAACCTAGCGGCAGTGTTTTTTTGAGTAATTTTCGAATGGACCGCGTTAAAATCAAGTCAGTGAATTGTCTTTTTCGTTGGGAAACACCAAAGAAGGGACAAAGGCTTTGGCTTCTTCAGGTGACATGGTTGCATAAGAAATGATGATCACCACATCTCCCTTGGCGACCTTTCTTGCAGCAGGACCATTGAGGGTGATCTCTCCGCTTTTTCTAGGGCCTGGAATCACATAAGTCTCCAAGCGTTCTCCGTTATTGATATTGACAATTTGTACTTTTTCACCTTCGATGAGATTGGAGGCGTCCATCAGGTCTTTGTCAATAGTCACGCTGCCGATGTACTGCAAGTCAGCACCGGTAACAGTGACTCTGTGGATTTTAGATTTTACAACTTCTATTTGCATGGGGCAAAATTAAGGAATTTGAGAATAACTATTGAAAATGGGGCTTTAAATTTACGAAGGTTTCTTCATTTAGAGCGGCATATTGTCAATGAGGCGAATCGCACCTGCAAATACAGCAATAAAAGCTCTTTGTTTTTGATTCGTATTTTTTGAGGAGGCGCTTTGTAAAGTGTCTTCATCGGTGATTTCAAAATATTCCAAATCCAACAAGGGCTGTGTTTGGAATTGTTGGGCGACCCAGTCTTTGGTTTCTGAGACCGTGTGGTTTTCAAATCGGATTTTCACCTCTTTTAGTATTTTGTAAACAAAAGGAGCCGCATCTCTTTGCAGTGGTGTGAGGCGTACATTCCTTGAGCTCATCGCAAGGCCATCCTTTTCTCTGTAAATAGGACATCCGTGCACTTCTGTAGGAAGGCCTAATTGAATCGTGAGGTTTTTGATGATTTGCAGCTGTTGAAAATCTTTTTCTCCAAAGTAGGCATTGTTTGGCTGTACAATTTCAAACAGTTTTTTGACAATCGTTGCCACCCCGTTGAAGTGGTTGTCTCGGAACTTGCCTTCCATCTCCTTTTCGATACCTCCGAAATCAAAAGTTGCCGACACGGCATCTTCGGGATAGAGGTTTTTAGAGGCGGGAGTAAACACCAAATCACAACCGGCTTGTTTGAGCAACTCCAAGTCTTTGTCGAGGGATTTGGGGTATTTTAAAAAATCTTCTTTTTTGTCAAACTGAGTAGGGTTGACAAAAATACTCACCACAGTCACATCGTTAGAAGCCCGTGATGCTCGAATCAACGAAAGGTGTCCTTCGTGCAAAGCTCCCATCGTTGGCACAAATCCAATTCGTTTATCCGATGATTTTAAGGAGGTTATCACCGAAGATGTTTTTCCGATTTCAGCAAGGACTTTCATGCGCGTATCTTGTAAAATGACTGCAAACTTAGTATTTTAACATGAAATTAGCATAAAAATTCGTACTTTTGCAAGATTGTAAAAGTAAAAGAGTTTTGTCCATGAAAGATAAAAAAGTATTGTACGTTTCTTCTGAAGTAATGCCTTATTTGCCCGTTTCGGAGATGTCATCCATGTCCTTTGAGGCGGCGAGAAAAGCCCATCACAAAGGAGTACAAACCCGAATTTTTATGCCGCGCTACGGTGTTATCAACGAAAGAAGATACCAACTTCACGAAGTGATTCGTTTGTCAGGTATGAATTTAATTGTCAATGACATGGACATGCCATTGATTATCAAAGTAGCTTCCATTCCAAAAGAGCGGATGCAGGTATACTTTATTGACAACGAGGAATATTTCAAACGAAAAGCGGTTTTTAAAGACGATAAAAGCGAGTTGTTTTCTGACAATGACGAACGTGCTATCTTTTTTGCAAAAGGAGTGATTGAAACCGTCAAAAAGCTCAATTGGGCCCCAGACATCATTCATGTTCACGGTTGGATGGCTTCATTGTTGCCTTTGTACTTGAAAGAATACTACAAAGACGACCCTCTTTTTAGCGAGAGTAAAATAGTTACTTCCCTCTACAGTTCTGATTTTGAAGGAGCGTTGGACACCAAGTTGATTGACAAAATCAAATTTGACAATATTTCTGAAGACAAGGCAAAAATCTTAGAAGTTCCGAGTCATATCAATCTTTTGAAAAGTGCCATTGAGAACTCCGATGGAGTCATCAAGGCAAGTGAGGATTTGTCCAATGATTTGATTGACTTTGTAGCGGCTCAAAACAAACCTTCCCTAGATTTTCTTCCTGAAGATTCTTTTGCAGATGCGTATTTGGAGTTTTATACCAACGAAGTTCTTTAAATTCCTCCAAAAAAAACAATGCCCAGAAAGGGACACAGCCTATGAAAAAGATTTTGTATTTTTCATTGTTGCTTTTGTTTTCCATCGCTTGTGAAAGCGATTTGAACAGCATCAATGCTTCTTTCATTGACAATAAAAATTTTGAAGCGAAAGAGCTTATCTCCGACGTTTTTTTTACATCCGAGCCCATTTCTAGTGTCAATTCATCGACGGCAGGACAGTACTTGCTCGGGGCCTACAACAATCCCAATTTTGGAACCTTAAAAGCCTCTTTTGTCAGTCAACTAAGCCTGCCGACCTCTTTGGAATACACTTCGAAATCTTATGGGGCTGATACCTTGGTCGCTCCGTCCCTGGACACTGTTTTTTTGTACATTCCCTACCAAGCTACCCTTGGCGTTGGTTTGGATCAAAAACGGCTGTACAGTTTGGATTCTGTTTTTGGAGCCTATGATTCAATTGCCGAATCCTATGGATCTTTTGATTTTGAGGTACACGAATTGGAAACATTTTTGAATCCTTTGGACCCCTCAGACCCCTCAAGACCGAGTAGGTTTGATACGGACAGAACTTATGAGACAAAAGGCCTGTTGGCGACGGTTTCAAATTTCTCTCCAAGCGCGAAAGACACGGTTGCCTATGTCAAACGAAGCATCGACGGAACAGTCTACGACACCGATACAATTCAGCTTTCCAACGCTGCGCCTCTCATGGCCATTCCTTTGGACACTGACTTTTTCCAAACCAAAATATTAGACAAGTTGCCAGCGAATGGAGCAGCAGCCCCTGAAGTCCTGTCTTCACAGCAAGATTTTATCCGCTATTTTAGAGGACTGTACCTAAAAACGGTATCTGAAACACCTGGATCCATAGCGTCTTTGCTGCTTTCGAACGCTTTTGTAGAAATGTACTACACAAATGTAGTCCGCAAGGTTTCAACAGGAGCGATTTTAGACACGATAAAACGAGCAAAAACATTTTCTTTTGGAGGCGTTAGAGCGAGCAAGTACGAGCACGACCACACAGGAGCTTCGGATACAGATAAAATCTATGTCCAAGGAGCTTCAGGCTTTCAGGCAAACATTAAATTATTGGGGTACGATTCAGAACAGCCCAACACAGTAAGTCCGGAATTGCAAAGCCTCCTAGAAGCTGCCAACGATGACGAAGGCAACCCCAGGTGGCTGATCAACGAGGCGAGTTTGACTTTTTATGTGGATGAAAGCAATTGGGATTCGGCAACAGACAAGGTCTTTCAATTGTTTTTGTACAAAAAAACACCGAACTACGATTCTCAAATTTTAGATTACATCACAGCCGCTTCCTTTTCTGATGCACAAGGAACCCTTCAGAAAGACGAAAACGGCGCCTACTACTACCAGTTTAGAGTCACAGACTACATTACAAAATTGTTGGACGGAACCCAATCCAAAAATATAGAAAACCTTGGATTGAAAGTTTTTGCCAACGGTGATTTGCCCATCAGTACCATAGACACCTTGGTCACTTCTAACAATTGGAATCCAAGAGGCGTTGTACTTGACGGGAGTCTGACAAAATTAAAAATCAACTACTCAGTTCAAAACGATTAAATAAAAAATTATGTGTGGGATAACCGGATATATAGGGACACGTGAAGCCTATCCGATTGTAATCAAAGGGTTGCAACGTTTGGAATACAGAGGCTATGACAGCGCGGGAATCATGGTTTTCAACGGTACAGAAGCCAAGGTTACAAAAACCAAAGGAAAGGTCGCTGACTTAGAAGCATTGTTTGTTGAAAACAAGACAAAAGGAACCATCGGTATCGGACACACACGATGGGCCACACACGGGGTGCCAAATGACACCAATTCCCACCCACACGTTTCCAATTCGGGAGACCTGACCATCATCCACAACGGAATCATTGAAAATTACGACGCCATCAAAAAAGAGCTCTTGGTTCGCGGATATACGTTCCAAAGCGATACCGATACCGAAGTTTTGGTCAATTTAATCGAAGAAGTTCAAAAGAAACATGCTTGCAAATTGGGAAAGGCAGTTCAGTTGGCTTTGAACGAAGTCATTGGAGCTTATGCCATCGCAGTATTTGACAAAAAGAAGCCAGATGAATTGGTCGTCGCAAAATTAGGAAGTCCCCTTGCCATTGGGATTGGCGAAGACAATGCGGAGTTTTTTATCGCTTCCGACGCTTCTCCATTTATAGAATATACCAAAAACGCCATTTATTTAGAAGACGAAGAATTGGCGATTGTCAAAATCGGGCGTGACATTCGAATTCGAAAAATTCACAACGACAGCAAAGTCAGTCCAAATGTACAGGCCTTGAAAATGAACCTTTCTCAAATCGAAAAAGAAGGCTTTGACCACTTTATGTTGAAAGAGATTTTCGAACAACCCAAGGCGATTTTAGATACCTACAGAGGTCGTTTGTTGCCCAATGAAGGCATCGTTCGGTTGTCAGGGGTAGAAGAATACATTGAAAAATTTAAAAATGCCGATCGAATTCTCATCATTGCTTGTGGGACTTCATGGCATGCGGGATTGGTCGCAGAATATTTGTTTGAAGCGGTTTCAAGAATCCCTGTGGAAGTAGAATACGCATCTGAATTCCGTTACCGCAATCCAATCATTACGGAAAAAGACGTGGTGATTGCCATCTCTCAATCTGGAGAAACGGCAGACTCCTTGGCGGCCATCAAAATGGCCAAAGCACAGGGAGCTTATGTCTTTGGCGTGTGCAATGTGGTCGGCTCGTCCATTGCAAGAGCTTCCCATTCGGGCGCCTACACACATGCGGGCCCTGAAATTGGCGTCGCTTCTACCAAAGCATTTACCACACAAATCACCTTGTTGACTTTGATTGCACTAAAGCTCGGGAAAGAAAAAGGAACCCTTTCCAATTCCGATTTCCATGCTTACCTGCAACAGATGGAATTGATTCCCGCAAAAGTAGAAGAAATTTTAGCCCAAGACGACAACATCAAAGCCATTGCTTCAGAATTTCTGACCACGCCGAGCTGTTTGTTTTTGGGAAGAGGCTACAATTTTCCAGTCGCCCTCGAAGGTGCTTTGAAGCTAAAAGAAATCTCCTACATCCATGCAGAAGGCTACCCTGCTGCAGAGATGAAACACGGGCCCATCGCATTGATTGAAGACGGCTATCCCGTCATTGTCATCGCAATAGACAAAGGGCATTACGAAAAGGTGGTGAGCAATATTCAAGAGATCAAATCTCGAAAGGGAAAAATCATCGCCGTGGTTACCAAAGGAGACATCGCTGTCAAAGCTTTGGCAGATCATGTGATCGAAATCCCAGAAGTAGAAGAGCCTTTGAGTCCGCTGTTGACAACCATTCCCCTTCAGCTGTTGGCCTATCATGTGGCCGTTTTAAGAGGCTGCAATGTCGACCAACCCAGAAATTTGGCAAAGTCGGTGACGGTGGAATAAAGTCCAAGTAAATAATTCCGAGACCTGCAGCTATTAGAGGTTGATACTGACTCCAAGTAGTACTTGTCCTAAAAAAGCTCCTTGATGTTTGCGGCAAACAGTTTGATAGCAATTGCAAGCAAGATGACTCCAAATATTTTTCGAATGATTTGAATGCCACTCGGACCGATGAGCTTTTCAATTTTACTCGAGGTTTTCAGAACCACATAGATAAAGACCACATTCAAAATCACCGCCAAGATGATGTTTTCAATCTGAAATTCGGCGCGAAGAGACAGCAAAGTTGTCAAACTTCCCGGTCCTGCAATCAAAGGAAAAGCCAAGGGAAAGATAGAAGCAGTGACCAAGGTTTCGTCTTCTTTGTAAAGGGTAATCCCCAAAATCATTTCCAAGGCAATAAAAAAGAGGATAAAGGAACCTGCAACGGCAAAAGAATTCACATCAATTCCGATAAAGGTCAAAAGACTTTCTCCTAAAAACAAAAAGCCAATCATGATGATACCCGAGATGATGGCTGCTTTTTCTGACTGTATGTGGCCAATTTTTTTTCGCAGGTCTATGATGATCGGAATGTTTCCAACCACATCAATGACCGCAAACAAGACCATAAAGGCAGTGATGATTTCTTTGACACTGAAGTCCATAAGCATTTCGTTTGCAAGTATAAAACTACACAAATTATTTTCGCAAGGATCAATTTTTAGCTTCCTTTTTTGATCCTGTCCGTCAAAAAATGCCGAAAGATTCCTTATTTTTGTCGCATGTTTGAACTGGGAAAAACCATCGTGTCCGAAGCAATTCTTGAAAAAGATTTTGTGTGCAACCTGTCCGCTTGCAAAGGGGCTTGTTGTGTGGCTGGAGATGCGGGAGCTCCTTTGGAAGAAGGGGAGCTACAAATCTTAAAAGACATTTATCCTGCGGTAAAACCTCTTTTAAGACCGGAAGGAGTGCTAGCTATAGAAAAACAAGGACACTACACGACCAACGCTCTTGGAGAACACGAAACACCTTTGATTGACAATGCAGATTGTGCCTACGTTATTTATGACGAAAAAAAAACAGCACTCTGTGGGATCGAAGAAGCCTATAACAGCGGTTTGATTTCATGGAAAAAACCAGTTTCTTGTCATTTGTATCCCATCCGTATCCGCGATTACTCGGAGTTTTCAGGAGTCAACTATGACCAATGGGAAATTTGTGATCCTGCCTGTGCCTTGGGAGAAGAACTTCAGGTGCCCGTTTATAAATTTTTAAAACAAGCATTGGTCCGAAAATTTGGAGAAGACTGGTATGCTGAATTAGAGAAAATTGGGGAGACCTATCAAAACCAATGACGCGATTTTTAGATTTTAGTGCTCATGCGTTTTTTTGAGGTTTGAAACTCAAAATTCAGGATTTCTTCGGATAGAAATTTGTTTTTTTTAACCACATTTCTATTTTGTTTTTTTTTGACTAAAAAAGCCGGCGGTCTCTTTTAAATCCTACTTTTTTTAAAGTGTTTTGTGTTTTGCTCAACTCTTTTAAGAACGCAATAAAGAACAAACTTCTTTTTTTTAAACTCCCATCCGTATTTTATTTTTTAGCATAAAAACTTGAATTACAGATAGTTAAAGAATTAAAAAAACCACACCCAAAACATTGTTAAGAACTTCGCGCTTTTGTGGATAAGTATGACTTTCATTTAGAAGCAATTTTTACAATCTTTGTAAGGCACAAAATAAGAAATCAAGAACACTCCAAAATACTCTCAAAAAATGCCTCAAATAGAACCTATTTTACAGCCAAACGATAACAGATTCGTGATTTTCCCCATCCAACACCAAGACATTTGGGAGTGGTACAAAAAGCAAGAAGCGAGTATATGGACAGCTGAAGAAATTGACCTTCACCAAGATGTCATTGATTGGGAAGGAAAATTGTCGGATGATGAGCGTTATTTTATCAAACACATTTTGGCATTTTTTGCCGCATCTGATGGGATTGTCAATGAGAATTTGGCAGAAAATTTTGTGAGTGAAGTGCAGTATTCTGAAGCGAAATTTTTCTACGGATTTCAGATCATGATGGAAAACATTCACTCAGAAGTGTATTCTTTGCTGATTGACACCTATGTAAAAAACGAAGCAGAGAAAGACCAATTGTTTCGTGCAATTGAAGTGTTTCCTGCCATCAAGCTAAAAGCTGAATGGGCTTTGAAGTGGATTGAGTCGGATTCTTTTGCGGAAAGATTGATTGCTTTTGCTGCGGTAGAAGGCATCTTCTTTTCAGGAAGTTTTTGCTCTATCTTTTGGTTGAAAAAGAGAGGATTGTTGCCAGGATTGGCTTTTTCTAATGAGTTGATCTCAAGAGACGAAGGCTTGCACTGTGATTTTGCAGTTCACTTGCACAACCACCACATCGTCAACAAAGTTCCAAAGGAACGCATTACGGAAATCCTTGTAGACGCTTTGAATATTGAACGCGTCTTTATCACAGAGTCTTTGCCTGTGAGTTTGATTGGAATGAATGCCAAATTGATGACGCAATATTTGGAATTTGTGACCGATAGATTGTTGACAGAATTTGGATGCGACAAAGTGTACAATGCGTCCAATCCTTTTGATTTTATGGAAATGATTTCCTTGGAAGGAAAGACCAATTTCTTTGAAAAACGCGTTTCTGAGTACCAAAAAGCTGGAGTCAAATCCGGAGGTACTGGAGCGATCAGTTTTGATGCCGATTTTTAGAAACCCTACAGTATAAAGGCTTAGCATTCCAAAAGCCCGTTCATTTGTAGTCACATTCGTTTTTTTAAACGAATGCGAGAATGACTCTGTTTGCTAAAAAATATTAACCAAAAACAAAACAAAATCAACTTATGTTTGTATTAAAAAGAGACGGAAAGAAAGAGCCCGTGATGTTTGACAAAATCACTGCGAGGGTGCGAAAAATATGTTATGGATTGAACCCCTTGGTAGATCCTGTAAAAGTAGCCATGCGAGTGATCGAAGGATTGTACGACGGAGTGACGACATCCGAACTCGACAATTTGGCTTCAGAAATTGCTGCTACCATGACCACCGCACACCCTGACTACGCAAAGCTAGCAGCTCGAATCTCCGTGTCCAACCTACACAAAAACACCAAAAAAACATTTTCCGAAGTGATGGAAGATTTGTACACCTATGTCAATCCAAGAACGGGTAAAAAAGCCCCTTTGCTTTCCGATGAGGTGTACAAAATCATCAAAGACAATGCAGACTTCTTTGATTCTACCATCATCTACAGCAGAGACTTCAACTACGATTACTTTGGTTTCAAAACCTTGGAACGCTCTTACCTGCTCAAATTGAATGGAGAAATTGCAGAACGTCCCCAACATATGTTGATGCGGGTCGCCATCGGTATCCATATGGAGGATATGGAAGCGGCCGTAGAAACCTACGAGTTGATGAGTAAAAAGTTTTTTACACACGCCACTCCGACACTCTTCAATTCGGGAACTCCAAAACCTCAAATGTCTTCCTGTTTCTTGTTGCAAATGCAAGACGACAGCATCGACGGAATTTACGACACCTTAAAACAAACAGCCAAGATTTCACAATCTGCCGGAGGAATTGGTTTGTCTGCTCATAACATTAGAGCTACTGGTTCCTACATCAGAGGAACCAACGGAACTTCCAATGGAATCATTCCAATGCTCAAAGTATACAACGACACAGCGCGGTATGTAGACCAAGGAGGAGGAAAAAGAAAAGGGTCCTTTGCCATCTACCTCGAACCTTGGCATGCGGATGTTTTCGAGTTTTTGGATTTGAGAAAAAATACAGGAAAAGAAGAAATGCGTGCGCGTGATTTGTTTTTGGCTTTGTGGATTCCAGATTTGTTTATGAAACGTGTCGAACAAAATGGCGAGTGGACTTTGATGTGCCCAAATGAGTGTCCCCACTTATTTGATTCGTACGGAGAAGAGTTCGAACGCTTGTACGAAGGCTATGAAAAAGCCAACAAAGGTCGCAAAACCGTCAAAGCTCGTGAGCTGTGGGAGAAAATATTAGAAGCCCAAATTGAGACGGGAAATCCCTACATGTTGTACAAAGATGCAGCCAACAGAAAATCCAATCAGAAAAATTTAGGAACCATCCGTTCTTCAAATTTGTGTACGGAAATCATGGAATACACTGCAAAAGATGAGGTAGCTGTATGTAATTTGGCTTCCATTTCGATCCCTATGTTTGTCAGTGAAGGCAAGGACGGAAATAAATTTTTCGACCACAAAAGACTCTTCGCTGTCACCAAAAAGGTCATCCGAAACTTGGATACGGTCATCGACAGAAACTACTATCCTGTCAAGGAAGCGGAAAATTCAAACCTGCGCCACAGACCCGTAGGATTGGGAATTCAAGGATTGGCAGATGCCTTTATCATGTTGCGCATGCCCTTTACCTCTGAGGAAGCAAAAAAACTCAACCAAGACATCTTTGAAACCCTTTATTTCGCCGCTGTTACTTCTTCTATGGAAATTGCAAAGGCAAAGGAACCCTATTCGACTTACAAAGGATCGCCGATTTCACAAGGAGAATTCCAGTTCAATATGTGGGGAGTCAAAGAAGAAGACCTCAGCGGAAACTGGAATTGGTCAAAACTGAGAAAAGACATCAAGAAGCACGGGGTTCGAAACTCTCTTTTATTGGCACCAATGCCCACCGCTTCTACTTCCCAGATTCTTGGAAACAACGAAGCGTTTGAGCCCTATACGTCCAATATCTACACCCGAAGAGTCTTGTCAGGCGAATTTATTGTCGTCAACAAACACCTCTTGGAAGACTTGGTCGCACTCAACCTTTGGGACAACAGTATGAAAGAAGACATCATGAGAGCCAACGGATCCATCCAACACATTGAGGCCATCCCTCAAGAGTTGAAAGAACTTTACAAAACCGTTTGGGAGTTGAGTATGAAAGACATCATCGACATGTCACGTCAGCGCGGATATTTTATTGACCAATCACAATCTTTGAACTTGTTCATGAACGATCCAGATTACTCCAAATTGACCTCCATGCACTTCTATGCTTGGAAATCAGGATTGAAGACAGGAATGTATTATTTGAGAACGAAGTCCGCTGTAAATGCCATCCAGTTCTCATTGTCTAATGACAAACAAGAAAAACCGGCAGCGAGTGAAGAAGGAGAAATGTCTCCAGAAGAATTCAGAGAGATGCTGACACAGTCCAAAGACAATCCAGACGATTGTTTGATGTGTGGCTCTTAAACAGCTTGCAAATAAAAAAAGGAACTCATTTGAGTTCCTTTTTTTATGGGCGAAAACTACGCTCAAAAAGCCAGTTGCATTCGGAATTCAAAAGCCGCTCTTTTTCAGATGCATAAATACAGATTTTGAGTGATACAAGATAAGAAAATCCCTTTTCGAGTTTTGTCAAAATGACTGAAAAAAGCATAGAATTTTTGAAAAATAGGGGGTTAAAATTTGAGAGAAAACACAAAGAGCTGTGCCAAAATAACGTTTTAGTTTGTACCTTGTCGTTTTAAAATTAAGCCAAGAAACTTATGAATTGGGAACAATTGTTGTCTTTAAAAAGGGCGGGAGATCAAGAAAAACGATGGAGAAGTCAGCAAAACGAAACCCGTCTGGGTTTTGAAGTGGATTTTGACAGAATTGTATTTTCCGCTTCGTTTCGGAGCCTTCAAGACAAAACACAAGTCATTCCTGTATCCAAAACAGACTTTGTCCACACCCGTCTGACCCACAGTATGGAAGTCTCCGTGGTTGGAAGGTCTTTGGGAAGAATTGTAGGGCAAAAAATCATCGAGAAATACCCAACTTTAAAAGAGCAAGGTTATGTATTCAACGATTTTGGAGCCATTGTCGCCGCAGCATCCTTGGCCCATGATATTGGAAATCCCCCTTTTGGGCACAGTGGAGAAAAGGCGATAGGAGAATTCTTTCGTTCGGGAAAAGGACAGGAATACAAAAAACTATTGACCCCAAAACAATGGCAAGATTTTATCGATTTTGAAGGGAACGCCAATGGTTTCAAAATCGCAACAGCGGGAAACCAAGGAACTGCTTCAGGCTTGCGATTGTCCTACGCCACACTTGGTGCTTTTACGAAATACCCCAAAGAATCCCTTCCCAAAAAACCGACCGACCACATCGTCGATAAAAAGTACGGATTCTTTCAATCTCAAAAAGAGTTTTTTGTCGAGCTAGCTACCGAATTGGGACTCCAGCCCATGCGCACTGGAAAGGACCTTGCCTACCAGCGGCACCCCTTGTCTTTTTTGGTCGAGGCGGCTGATGACATCTGTTACACAATTATCGACTTTGAAGACGGAATCAATTTGGGATTGATCGAAGAAGAATTTGCCTTAGAATACTTGATAAAGCTTGTCAAGGATAGCATTGACATCAAGAAATACCATTCGCTGCAATACAAAAAAGACCGAGTGAGTTATTTAAGAGCTTTGGCAATAGGAACTTTGATACAAGAAGCGGCAGCCGTCTTTTTGGAAAACGAACAAGCTATCATGGACGGAACCTATGGCATCTCCTTGCTTGAAAAATGCAAATACGAAGCCCAGATAAACGACATATTACAGTTGAGCATCTCCAAAATATACAACAGCACAGAAGTAGTCGAAAAAGAAGTCGCGGGCTACAAAATTCTCGCGGACCTCTTGGAGGTGTTTGTCAAGGCGGTTAACACTACTTTTGACGGGACCGCATCCAATTACGACGCTTTGATTTTTAAATTGTTGCCTGAAGAACTTCAAAAAATACCTGACAAACTTTACGACCGCATCCTGATGGTTTGCAGTTATATTGCGAGCATGTCTGACGGTTATGCCATTGTGTTGCACAAAAAAATCAAAGGAGACTTGATTTAATACCAAATCGCTCCAACAAAAGAAGATTGGTCGCGGATTTTGATGAAAAGAATATCAAGTGTGAAGAAGGTTCAACTTTTGAGAGTCTTGTTATTTTTGTAACTTAGTTAAAACATTCCATGAAGAAAACCTCTTTATTTTTTTTAACCTTATTCGGGATCCTTGTTAGTTGTTTTTTGCTTCTTTTTTCGGAATCTTCCGTTCAAGAAAATCGAGATAAACACAAGTTATTTCTTGAAAACAGTCCGGTAAAAGCCTCTTTGCAGCTTTCTAAAGCGGAACGCAAATCCCAAGGCTTGCCTCCCAACAAATACTTTGAACGCGAGTGGGAACTGACCATGAATCCTGCGACCGGAAAACCAGAACCAGAGAAAGTACTCGCCTTGCAAAACAAAAGACCTCAGAACATTCAAAAGAGAGTTCCTGGTGGAGCTTCCCCATGGATAGAAAGGGGCCCGAACAATGTGGGAGGAAGAACAAGAACCCTGCTGTTTGATCCCAACGACCCAACACACAAACGCGTATTTTCAGGAGGTGTGAGCGGCGGCTTGTGGGTCAACCAAGACATTACAAATCCGAATGCTTCTTGGAGTGCCATTACCAACGTGCCCAGCAACATGGCTGTGTCGTGCATTGCGGTAGACCCTAATGATTCCAATATTTTTTATTTGGGGACAGGCGAATTGTATACCTCGGGATCTGTAACAGGAAATGGGGTTTACAAATCCACAGATGCAGGAATGAGCTGGACGAATATTTTCGGAGGAAATGGAGGAAGTACGCAAACATCAGGAGATCAAAAAGTGGTTCCAGGAGCCTATTTTGTTCAAGACATTGCCGCTTGGAACAACAACGGAACGACAGAAATTTTTATAGCTGTTGGTGCTTCTTATTGGAGGTATGGGGGAGCAATTACCACCTTTTTAGGGGATGTCACAGACTACGGTGTATACAAAACCACCGATGGAGGTGTGCAATGGACCAAACCAACGGTTCCGTTACTCAATGACAACATACAACAACCCAACGATTTTGAAATTTCTGCCGACAACAAAATTTGGTTGGCGACCACGGGCAATTATTTTGGAGATAGCGGTGGGGCTATCCTCAGGTCCAGCGATGGAAATCGGTTTTTCGCGATTGCCACATTGCCAAATTTAAACCGAACAGAGATTGAAGTCTCTACCACAGATCCCGAAAAATTGTACGTATTGGGAAGTACCAATGCGGGAGTGCCAATTATATACAAAACAACCGATGCTTTTGCATCAAGCCCCACCGAAATGCCCCTCCCAAAAGATGCAGACACTGGAATTTCCCAGGACGATTTTACCAGAGGTCAGTCCTTTTATGATTTGGTGATAGAAGCGGACCCTTCCAATGACGAAATTCTATACGTAGGAGGCATTGATTTGTTTCGATCTGCAAATGGAGCTAGCTCATGGACTCAAATTTCCAAGTGGTCTTACAACAACGATTTGGCGGATTTAAATGTTTCTCTTGTGCACGCAGACCAACACGCCATGGTCTTTCGGCCCGATAACCCAAACCAAGCTGTTTTTGGAAATGACGGTGGCGTTTATTTTGCCAACGATTTGAAAAAAGCAGGATCCAATACTTCCATTGTTCAGGGCGTAAATTCGGACTACAATGTGACCCAATTTTACAGTGCTGCCATCGCTCCGACAGCAGCGGATGAATATTTCCTAGGAGGCACTCAAGACAATGGAACCCCTTATTTTAACAATCCAAACCCCTTAGGACCCGATCAAAGCAACGATATCAGTGGAGGTGATGGCGCCGCATGTTTTGTAGACCAGGTAGGAGAAGATTATTTGATTGTTTCTTATGTGTACAATGCAGATTATTCACTGTACGACTTCAATAAAGAAGACTGGCGATCCATTATATTGGAGAGTGACAATGCTGAGGGAGACTTTATCAATCAAGCCGATTTGGATTCCAACAAGGACATTCTGTACACCAATGCTTCCATCGGGTCTTCGTATCGACTCTACCGTTTTTCAGACCTGACAAACATCCCTGAGGGAGGAAGTGCCAGCAAAACAATACTAGAGAGTTCTCTGCTAAACTCCTTTCCAACAGCTTTAAAAGTTTCTCCCTACACAACTGAGATGACAAAATTATTAGTTGGAACAGAAACAGGAAAACTCCTTTCCGTTCAAGCTGCAGACAGCAATCCAGTTTGGGAAGAAATTACGGGGCCTTCTTTTGTTGGGAGTATTTCTGACATCGAGTTTGGCGCTAGCGAATCTGAAATTTTAGTAACGTTTCACAACTATGGAGTCGACAATATTTGGTGGAGTTTCGATGGTGGAAGCACTTGGACTTCTAAAGAAGGAGACCTTCCAGACCTTCCAGTAAAAAGTATTTTGCAAAACCCTATCGAACCCAATGAAGTGATTGTTGGGACGGAATTGGGTGTTTGGAAAACCGAAAACTGGGAGGATTCAGTACCCAATTGGGAACATGCATACAACGGCATGTCAGACGTCAAAGTTACCGACCTGCAGTACAGAAAAGAAGGACATAAAGTCTTGGCAGCGACCTATGGAAGGGGCTTGTTTACGGGTGTTTTTGAAGCCAATACAGCCACCTTTGTTTTGTCCAGCAAAGCTCCTATTTTGACAATTGCAAAAGGAGGGGATGCCTCTTTTGTCATTGACTATGAATTGATAAACGGCTTTGCGGGGCCTTTAGACATCAGTATAGACGGAGTTCCGACAGGCTCTGAGGTAGTTTTTAGTGAAACCCTTCCCATCGACGCTACCCTAAACGGAGCAGTGACCATCACTATTCGAAACCTAGTTGATCTTTCCCAAGATGTATTTGACATCGAGGCCTTGTTTACCTCTGGAGTGCAAACAAAAAAAATTCAATTGCAGTTACTCGTCATTTCAGATGAAGACGGAGATGGGGTCAACAATTTGATTGACAATTGTATTTTGGTTTCCAATCCAGGACAAGGAGACAACGATAACGACGGAGAGGGAGATGCCTGTGATGAAGATGATGACAACGATGGCGTTTTGGACAATTTAGACAATGCTCCCTTGGATTTCAATCCAGATCAAAAAGATACCGACAACGACGGAGAAGGAGATGTGAGTGATACAGATGACGACAACGATGGCGTTTTAGATGAAGACGACAACTGTGTATTGGTTTCCAATTCAAATCAGTTGGATGTAGATGAAGATGGAAAAGGTGATATTTGTGATTTTGTTATTGACATTAGTACAGCTATTTCAAAAGGCTTCTCCCCCAATGGAGATGGAAGTAATGACACCTGGCTATTGAACCACGTAGCTGAGATGTATCCGAAACATCAAATTCAAATCTTCAATCGCTCAGGAGTTTTGGTATACGATGGGAAGTTGAGTGCAAACAGTGATTGGGATGGGTTTTCCAACGTGGGTAGTGCTGAAAAGTTACCCGTAGGAACGTATTACTACCGACTCAACTCAGGAGCGCCCGTAGCCCCTTTCTACGAAAAGGGCTATACCAAGAAAGGGGTCGTATATATCAAATATTAAATTTAATTTAGATGAAAAACATTTCCATACTTATTTTATTCTTTCTGTTTTCTGTGACATTGTTTGCTCAAGAAACAGCACCCAATTATTTGTTGTACCGGTACAATATGAACCTCATCAATCCTGCTTATGCAGGTGCAAATGGAGCTGGAGCATTGAACTTGGGCTTTCGAAAACAAGCGATGGATCTCGAAGACGAACCGGTCACACAAATGGCTTCCTATTCCCAATCATTTGGCGAGAATGTTGGCTTGGGCTTGTCCTTGGTCAATGACAAAGTATTTGTGTCAAAACAAACGGATGTGGCGGTAGATTTCTCTTACAAATTGCAAATGGCTCCCACCACCAACCTTTATTTTGGTTTGAAAGCCGGCTTGTCTATGTACAACATTGATTTCAATTCTTTGGGATTGAACAACGACCCTTTGTTTAATGAAAATGTCAGTACTTCTAGTCCCTTGGTGGGTGTAGGTGCCTACTTAAAAGGAAGCCGGTATTACGTGCACCTGTCTTCCCCAAATTTGCTTTTGAGTGAGGTTCAAAAACCAACATTAGGGGCGGGTCAGGTCGAAGTTGAAGGGGTTTCTGAAAAACTTCACCTCTATGTCGGAGGAGGGTACCGATTTAAGGTCAACAATGATTTGGATTTGACACCTGCTGTTTTTTCAAGAATCGTTTCCGACGAGACAGCTTTGATAGATTTGAGTGTGACGGCGGACATTTCTAATAAATTAGAATTGGGATTTAGCCACCGATTGAACAGCTCCTTTATCGGTTCCTTTTTGTTGAAAGTAATGGACAAAACTCATTTTGGCTATGCCTACGAAGCCACCATTTCAGAACTCAATACGGTGGCCACAGGAACACACGAGTTTATCGTGCGCTTCAATTTCAATTGATTTTTTTAAAAAGCATAGGTCAAGCCCACACCCAAAAGTTGTTTCAATTGGATTTTTGGCCTATCAGACTCCTTGTCTTTGACGTCATCGTCATAAAGAAGGTGAGTTCCGATGTTTGCTTTGATGTGTTTGTTGACCTTTAAATCAAAGGTCAATTCCCAATCAAAATCAATGTTTCCGTATTTGTTGAGGTAGTCAGAATACAAAATCAATTTGTTGTTCATCAGGACATTTTCCATAATTTCGTGCCGCCATTCACCGGTCAACAAAGTCCCAAATTCGATTTTTGCATTGGCTCCTTCTTCGACGAGTACACCGTCTTTATAGACCGCTTTTTCGACTCCAAAAGCACCGCTATTTGCCAAGCGTTGGTTGAGTACCAAAGTAGTTTTATTGGTGAGAGGAGACAAGTACAGTTTGTACTTTTTTTTGGAAGAGGTAAATTGGGTCCCCACACCTAAAAAAAGATAAGCAGGGGCAAAAAATGTGGAGATGGAAAGCGCACGATCTGGGTATTTGTAGCCATTTGCAAACTGTGTCCTAAAATTGAATCGCGCAGAATTGTACCATTGTGATTTTTCACGGTGTTGGTAGCTAAAATTTGAGGTGATTTCGAAGACATCCTCTGTCTTACGCACCTGTTCAGCTGCTTCTTTGTTCAGGCCATAGCGACCCCTAATAGTGTTGTTCCAGGAAATACGGTCTTTTTTATAATTGAATTTTAAATTTATCGAAGCGATCCCAGCAATCGAATTTTCACCCCCTGCATTCCAGTTCACGAATGCAGTCTGTGTCAAGATTAGTCCTAGGGTTTTCTCTTGCGTCCATTTTTTTGCTAAAATGGAATCGGTTTCAACATTTGAAAACACACTCCAAGAAACAAGGAGAAGCATGCCAATGGGAAGACGTTGTTTCATAAAATTTATAAACACACATTATATCAAATAAAGTGCCAAATTAGAGTTTGTTTTGGATTTTTTCTTTCAATGTTTTTGCGTCCAACCCAATGCTTTTCTTTAGGTCTTCCAAAGATCCATGTTCCACAAAAGCATCAGGGATACCGATGATTTCGATTTCGTGATTCGCATAGTTGTTTTCTTGGGCAAACTCAAGAACGGCACTTCCAAAGCCTCCTTTGACAGCATGGTCTTCAAAAGTCATGATTTGCTTGAATTTCACAAAGATGGAATGCAGCAGTTTTGTGTCAAGAGGCTTGATAAAAAGCAAGTTGTAATGTGCAATTTTTGACTGTTCTGCGGCGGGCAAATCATTGACAATGGAATTTATTGTATTTCCTAGGGTTCCTATAGAAAGGAGCGCCAGTGTGTCGCCCTCTTTTTCTACCCGTCCTTTCCCTAAGGGAATCTCTTCAAAAGGACCTCTCCAATCGGCAACTTCTGCTCGGCCTCTTGGATATCGAATAGCTATGGGGTGAGGGAGAGTTTTCAATTGAACGGTGTATAAAATATTTCGCAAGTCGCGGGCATTCATCGGAGCAAACAAAACCATGTTGGGAATGCACCTCAAAAATCCGATGTCAAAAATTCCGTGGTGAGTCGCCCCGTCTTCTCCGACCAAGCCTGCCCTGTCCAAACAAAAGACAACTGGCAGGTTTTGAAGGGCCACATCGTGTATGATTTGGTCGTAGGAACGTTGTAAAAATGTAGCATAAATGGCACAATAGGGGAGCATCCCTTCCGAGGCCATTCCAGCGGCCAAGGTCACAGCGTGTTGTTCTGAAATCCCTACGTCAAAGGCCCTTTCAGGGAAAGCGTCCATCATAAACTTTAGGGAACTTCCGGTTGGCATGGCAGGGGTGATTCCTACAATGTTTGGGTTGTTTTTGGCCAATTCTACCATGGTAAGTCCAAATACATCTTGGTATTTTGGAATTTCGTTTACAGTATTTTGGGAGTCAATTTCTCCGGTTATTTTGTCAAATTTTCCAGGCGCATGGTAGGTAACTTGGTCTTGTTCTGCTTTTTTCAAGCCTTTCCCTTTGGTGGTGATCACGTGCAAAAACTTAGGTCCCTTTACGGTTTTCAAATTTTTGAGTGCTGAAATAAGAGCGGGCAAATCATGCCCGTCAACAGGTCCGGAGTAGTAAAAATTTAAAGATTCGACAAGGCTGTTTTGTTGGCTGTTTTGTCCTGTTTTGGTTTTCATAAGATGCTCTTTGAGCGCTCCAACACTTGGGTCAATGCCCATGGAATTGTCGTTCAAAACCACCAACAAATTGGCTGTTGTTGCTCCGGCGTGGTTCAACCCTTCAAAGGCCATTCCGGCAGCAATCGAAGCATCGCCAATGATTGCAATGTGTTGCCTTTCTGGAGCTCCTTTTATTTGAGCAGCCATGGCCATGCCCAAGGCTGCTGAAATGGAAGTAGAGGAATGTCCTGTGCCAAAAGCATCATAAGCACTCTCGGATTTTTTTGGAAAACCACTGATTCCTCCAAATTGTCTTTGGGTATGGAAGACGTCTTTTCGACCCGTCAAAATTTTATGAACATAGGCTTGGTGACCCACATCCCAAATCAGTCGGTCTTTTGGAGTGTCAAACACATAGTGCAATGCAAGTGTCAATTCCACCACTCCCAAACTGGCCCCCAAATGTCCTTTTTTAGTCGACAACACATTGATGATAAAAGCCCGCAACTCTTTCGCCAATATTGGCAGTTGCGCAGCAGAAACCTTTTTGAGGTCCTCGGGATTGGTGATGTATTTCAATAGGGATTCTTTCACGGATTCAAAATTACGACAATCCCTGCAGGTAGTTGGCATCCTGTAAAGGGTATTTTTAACTCCGCTTATTTTTGTGGAGAAGGCCATTTATTTTAAACTTATATTTGTGGCATGATTCAACCCTATGACGACACGTATTACATGCGTCGAGCACTCCAAGAGGCACAGTTGGCCTTTGACAAAGGAGAGGTTCCTGTAGGCGCTGTGATTGTGATTGCCGACAAGATTGTGGCCAGAGGACACAACCTTACCGAAGCCTTGAACGATGTGACAGCACATGCCGAGATGCAAGCTTTTACGGCGGCTTCAGATTTTTTGGGAGGCAAGTATTTGAAAGAATGTACTTTGTATGTGACCTTGGAACCTTGTCAAATGTGTGCAGGTGCCAGCTATTGGACACAAATCGGTCGAATTGTATATGGAGCTTCCGATGTCCGAAGAGGCTTTGTAAATAGCAAGACAACTCTGCATCCAAAAACCCAAGTAACTTCGGGAGTTTTAAAGGAGGAATGCGAAACTTTACTCAAGCGGTTTTTTATCGAAAAAAGAAATTTAAACTAAAAGCGCTTGTTATGAAGGCTCTTTGTCTTCGGGGCCCTGCATGTTTTTAAAAGAATATTTGGAAAGGTCTTTCCCTTTGTACCGATGATATACAAAGAGAGGAAGTAGGACAAAAGCCAAAAGCAATACCCCAATTCCCACGTAAAAATCTCCCTTTTCGGCTTTGACACTTTGCAAATAAGTTCCTGTTCCAACAAGAGAAATAAAAGAGAGGAGAAGGAGTCTGATAAGGATTTTCATTTTTTTTATCGGTTTAATTTGTCACTTCTATCAGTTTTCGACGGTAGGCTGTTAGCAGTCTTGATTTTGAGATAAAGCCGAGGTATTTTCCATCTTTGACAATGGGCAGGTTCCAAGCGCTGCTGTCTTGAAATTTTTTCACCACGACCTTCATACTGTCTGTTTCATAAAAAATCACCGCAGCGGAATTGTGCATCAAATCTCGAACAGAAACAGTTTCGTAAAGATTTTGGTCAAACATGATGCTACGGATGTCATCCAATAACAAAACTCCTAAAAATTCATTCTGCTCGTTGACTACAGGAAAATTGTTTCGCGAAGATTTTGCAACTGCATGTTTGGCGACATAACCCAATTTCATGTCCGGTTGCAAAGGGATAAAATTGGTTTCAATAATTTTGTCAATGTCCATCAACAGCAGTACATTTTGGTCTTTGTCGTGTGTTATCAACTCCCCTTTTTTTGCAAGTTCCAAGGCGTAAATGTTAAAAGGAATGTATTTTTTTGTAATCAAAAAGGAAATGGCAGCAGTAATCATAAGGGGGATAAACAGTTCGTGACCACTGGTGATTTCAGCAATCAGAAAGATGGCGGTCAGAGGTGCGTGCAATACACCTGCCATCAGTCCAGCCATGCCAACCAAAGAAAAATTACTCAGCGACAACTGGTGTTCTGAAACCCCCAAAGTATTGAAAAACAGCGCAAACACAAAGCCGGCAACACTCCCTGTAAACAAGGAAGGGGCAAAAACACCTCCGACACCACCAGCTCCGAATGTGATTGCCGTAGCAACAACTTTAAAGACCACCAATCCAATTAAGAAAAGGATGATGACCCATTGGTTTTCGGTGACCACCTGAAAAATATTTTGGTTGAATACACCTTCCACATTTCCGTTCAACAATTTGTTGATGGTCTGAAAGCCTTCTCCGTAAAGAGGTGGAATAAAATAGAGGAGTACTCCCAAACCGAGACCACCAATCAAGAGCGAATGAATGGGTTTTTTAAATCCCCCAAAAAAACGACCGATGGCAAAATAGACTTTGCTAAAATAGATGGAGATCAGCCCACAGCTCAAGCCCAAAAGGATGTAATACCCTGTGTCAATCAAGATGAATTTATCTTTCAATTGAAAGTGCAAAATCGAATCGTCTCCCAAAAAGAAATACGAAGTTAAGATGGCAGAAACCGATGCCAACAGCAAGGGAATCAAAGACACCAGCGTCAGGTCCAAACTGAAAATTTCTACTGCAAAAACAATCGCTGCGATGGGTGCTTTAAAGATTGAGGACATGGCAGCTGCCGCGGCTGCTCCAATCAAAAGTGTCCGAGAATTTTGATTCAAATGAAAAAGACGGGAGACGTTAGAGCCAATGGAGGCACTCGTTGCGACAGTTGGCCCCTCCAAACCTACAGAACCTCCAAAACCTACAGTGATGGGAGCAGTCAGGATGGAACTGTACATCTGAAACCGCTTCATGATTCCCTTTCTTTTGGAAATCGCATGCAAGGTCGCAGGAATTCCGTGAGAGACCTTTTGTTTGAGAAAATACTTGATGATCAGGTGTGTCAACAACAAACCGATCAAGGGAAAAACAAAATAAAACGCGGTGTCGTTGAGAACGAGCTTGCCTTTTAAAAGACCTTGAATCAGGTGCGTTGCGTTTTTAATGACCATTGCAGCCAAACCAGAAAGCAAACCGATCAGAATGCTCACCACATATATAAACTGTTGATTGGAAAGGTGTTTGTATTTCCAAATCAAAAATTTAGTAATGAGGTTTTTCTTTTGAGGTGACATGGTTTACAGATGAGAAATCCCTCTTTTTGAAGGTGGGATTTGTGATTTAGACTTCTTTGTGTTCGGCAAGGTTCAATTGCAGGCTCAATTCTGTCAATTGCGAATCGTCTAGTTTTGAAGGTGCATCGATCATGACATCTCTACCTGAGTTGTTTTTTGGGAAGGCAATAAAATCTCGGATGGTTTCTTTTCCCGCCAAGATGGCAACCAGTCGGTCCAAACCGAAAGCGAGCCCACCGTGAGGAGGGGCACCGTATTCAAAAGCGTTTAACAAAAAGCCAAACTGTTCTTCTGCCTCTTCAGGGCGAAAGCCCAAATGCTCAAAGAGCAAGGCTTGCGTTTTTTTGTCGTGAATCCGAATGGAACCTCCTCCGATCTCATTTCCATTCAAGACCAAGTCATACGCATTGGCCCTTACTTTTCCAGGATCGCTGTCCAGCAGATGCATGTCTTCTGGTTTTGGAGAGGTAAAAGGGTGGTGCATGGCGTGGTAACGCGCAGAGTCTTCATCCCATTCCAACAAGGGAAAATCGACAACCCACAAGGGGGCAAATTCTTTGGGATTACGCAAACCGAGGCGTTCGGCCAATTCCATTCGCAGCGCGCTCATTTGCGCTCTTACTTTGGAGGTCTGTCCTGAAAGAACGCATATCAAATCCCCCGCTTTCGCATTTGTTTCTTTGGCCCATTTGGCCAAGTCTTCTTGGTCGTAGAACTTGTCTACCGAGGATTTGAAGGAGCCGTCTTCGTTGCACTTTACATAAATCATTCCCAAAGCACCTATCTGTGGTCTTTTGACCCAGTCAACCAATTTGTCGATTTCTTTTCGAGTATAAAAGGCGCCACCAGGAACGGCTATCCCAACAACCAATTCAGCTTCGTCAAAGATTTTAAAATTTCGATGTTTGCTGACGGTATTCAACTCCCCAAACTCCATTCCAAAACGGACATCAGGCTTGTCGTTTCCATAAGTTTTCATGGCATGGTCAAAGGTCATTCTCGGGAAATCACCAATTTCTATGTTGTTTACTTTTTGAAGTAGGTGACGTGTCAATCCTTCAAAAACATCCAAAATATCCTCCTGCTCCACAAAGGCCATTTCACAGTCAATCTGAGTAAATTCTGGTTGTCTGTCAGCTCTCAAGTCTTCGTCTCTAAAGCATTTTACGATTTGAAAATACTTGTCCATTCCCCCGACCATCAATAGTTGTTTAAAGGTTTGAGGAGATTGAGGCAGTGCGTAAAACTGACCGGAATTCATGCGAGAAGGCACCACAAAATCGCGTGCTCCCTCGGGTGTGGATTTGATCAAATAAGGAGTTTCAACTTCTACAAAGGCTTCGTTGGTCAGGAAGTTGCGGACTTCTTGTGTGACTTGGTGTCGAAAAATCAAACTGTTTTTTACGGGGTTTCTACGGATGTCTAAATACCGGTATTTCATGCGCAGTTCTTCTCCGCCATCGGTTTCGTCTTCGATGGTAAAAGGAGGGAGCAAGGCTTCGTTTAGTACCTGCATTTCAGAGACCAATACTTCGATGGCACCTGTTTTTATTTTTTCATTTTTTGATTGGCGTTCAATTACAGTTCCTCGAATTTGAATGACAAATTCTCGGCCCAATGTTTTTGTTTTTTCCAAAAGCGACGTATCCGTTCGGTCTTCGTCGAGGATCAGTTGCGTAATGCCATAACGATCTCTTAAATCGATCCAAATGACAAACCCTTTGTCGCGAACTTTTTGAACCCATCCAGAGAGGGTTACTTCTTGACCAACATTTGAGAGGTTTAGTTCTCCGTTTGTATGACTTCTGTACATGGTAGTTTTGTTTAGAAGGAGGGTCGTTTCCACTCCCAAGCTATTTTTATTTTCTTGACCGACTTGGCCCTTGCAAATTTAGTATTTAATTGCCGAATTGTAGAATTGTACTTGAGCTTTCTTTGCGCTGCTTTGGATTTGAGAGCAATCCGATCAAAATAAAGTTTTCATTCCTAGAATCTTTAGTAACTTTGAACGCAAACGACATTTCATTGGAAGCAAAGCTCTATTTAGTACCGACCCCTATTGGCAATTTGGAAGACATGACCTTCCGCGCCCTGCGCACACTCAAAGAAGTAGATTTGATCTTGGCCGAAGACACACGGACTTCAGGCAAGTTATTGAAACACTTTGAAATTGCCACCCCCATGATGAGCCATCACATGCACAACGAGCATAAAATGGTGGATCGGATCGTGATGAGAATTCAAAGTGGAGAGGCTGTAGCCATGATTTCAGATGCGGGAACACCTGCCATTTCTGATCCTGGGTTTTTGCTCTCAAGAGCTTGTGTCCAAGCAGGGGTTTCTATTGAGTGTCTTCCGGGGGCTACTGCTTTTGTTCCCGCATTGGTCAACAGTGGCTTGCCCAATGATAAATTTGTGTTTGAAGGATTTTTACCTGTCAAAAAAGGAAGGCATACCCTTCTGACGGAGCTTGCTGAAGAAACCCGTACGATGATTTTTTATGAATCCCCACACAAATTGTTGAAAACTCTCGGTCATTTTGCAACTTATTTTGGGGCAGATCGACAGGTCTCAGTTTCTCGAGAACTGACCAAAATGTTTGAAGAAACCCAACGGGGAACACTCACAGAAGTGATTGCTTATTTTACTGAACACGTGTTGAAGGGAGAAATTGTGATTGTGGTAGGGGCAAAAAAATAGAGGTTATAAAATAACCTCTATTATTAAACAATTTTCGCTAACCCTAATAGAAAATTGCACTCTGTAACTTTTATGAAAAATTCTAAAACAAGTTTAGAAATTCGTATCTAGTTCTTCAATCAAATATACACTCAAAGAATGCTGATTTCCTTTTTTTTTCGACAAAGAGTTGTTTTTTGTCGCCAAAAGGGATTTTTTTAGAGACAAGCAAAAATATTTTTTTACTTTTTTAAATAGTAAGGACTGCTGTAATTCTTAAGAATCTCCTTTTATTTTTCTTGGGATTCGCTGAGAGATACCTGTCAAAATTTCATAGGATATGGTGTTGGATTTCTCCGCCCATTCTTCGACAGTTTCTTGTGAGTCAAAAAGCACTACCGGATCTCCTTCTTTGCAGGGAACTTCCGTGACATCGACCAGGAGCATGTCCATGCATACATTTCCTAAGATGGCACACTTCTGGTGGTGAATTTGTACCGAGCCCACTCCGTTGCCAAGGCTTCTTGAAATTCCATCTGCATGGCCGACGGGAATGGTAGCGGTTCGCGTAGTTTTCACTGCGACAAAAGCCCTGTTGTATCCCAAAGAGGTTCCTTTTTCAAGTACGTGAATTTGAGAAATGATGGATTTTAGGGATCCAACATTTTTCAGGTTGCTGGTTTCTTCAGGAGTGTTTCCAAAGCCGTACAAACCAATGCCCAAACGAACCATGTCAAAATGCCCTTCGGCATAATTCAGTACTCCAGAGGTGTTGGATAGGTGCAAAATAGGTCGGTAGTCCAACTGTTTTTGAAGCTGCGTTGTCAGGTTGGAAAATTGGTCGATTTGGTTTTTGGTAAATTCTTTTTCACTCGCATCTTCACTCGCAGCCAAATGTGAAAATACAGATTGGATTTTTAGGCAGGCGCTATCTTTTAATACCTCGAGTATTTGTGAGAGATCTTCTTTTTTAAAACCCAATCGATTCAAGCCTGTGTTGAATTTCAGATGGGTAGGATAGTCTTTTAGATGGTTTTTTTTCGCAATCTTGACAAAGGCATCCAAGGTGTAAAAGGAATAGAGGTTGGGCTCCAACTGATAGTCAATAAGTGTTTGAAAGTTTGGGACTTGCGGGTGCAATACCAAGACAGGCAACTGCACCCCAGCTTTTCTGAGTGCGACTCCCTCAGCAGCATAAGCGACTGCGAGGTAATCCACCTTATTTTTTTCCAAAAACCGCGCAATTGCAACCGCATCAAGTCCGTAAGAAAAAGCTTTGACTACAGCCAATACCTTGGTATGAGTTTGAAGCTTACTCTTAAAATAATGAAGGTTGTGAAGGACTGCGTCGAGGTCGATTTCAAGAACGCTTACAGGGCTGAGTTTTGTCATTTTTTCTTTTTTGAGTCCGACTTGTTCGTGTTCCTTTCTTTGAAAAAGGCAGCCCTGCTCAAAGGTTCGTATTCTTCGATTTCGCCGAGCATGACCAAGTTTTCATCTGCGGTTTTTCGATGGCTAAAGTGAGCTAGGTTGCCTGTCTTTGTGCAGACAGCATGTACTTTGGTGACGTATTCGGCAGTAGCCATAAGCGCCGGCATCGGCCCAAAGGGCTTGCCTTTGAAATCCATGTCCAAGCCAGCCACAATCACGCGAATGCCTCGGTTGGCCAAGTCGTTGCAGACGGTGACAATCTCATCGTCGAAAAACTGGGCCTCGTCAATGCCAACCACGTCAACATCATTGGCCAATAAGGAGATGTTGGAGGAAGCAGGTACAGGTGTCGAGCGGATTTCGTTGGCGTTGTGAGAGACGATCTTTTCTGGGTCGTAGCGAGCGTCGATGGACGGCTTGAAGATTTCCACTTTTTGTTTGGCGATTTTTGCGCGTCGAAGTCTGCGAATCAGCTCTTCTGTTTTTCCCGAAAACATCGAACCACTGATTACTTCGATCCACCCAAATTGTTCTGTCTGATTTACGTTATTTTCAAGAAACATTTTGTAATTTTAAATCGTGTATGGAGGAGTGTAGAAATTTTCTAAACAACCCTTCACAAATTTATCAAAATTAATACAAGTACAGCCATACTAAATCCATCAAGTTATGCACAAAAAAATAGAAGCAGAATTGGTGAGCATCGCTCATGGAATTTTACAGATGAAAAACAAAGGCGATGTGGTCGCTTTGCAACAAAGAGCCAAAGACGCTTATGAAAAATTGTCGGTTTTGGCTTTTGTAGACCGCTATCTGCAAACCACCCCGAATGTCGCAGAGACTAAAGAGGAGATTTTGGAGAAAATCACCCAGCAGGAGGAGTCCAAATCTCAAGGCACTCCCAAAGAAGAAATTGCAACAGCGGCAGCTCCCCCAAAAGAAAAGAAAAAGAAAGCAGCACCAAAAAGCAAGCCTGTAAAACAAAGCCCGCCGCCGCCAGTTGAAGAGGATTTATTTTCTGTAGAAGCCATAACTTCCACGCCAGAGCGAATCCAATTAGGCAACCCCACTTTGGAGGAAGAACTCAAGGACACCATTCCCGTCGACGTGGCCACTGAAATGTTTGAGAAAGCAGTCCGAGTGGAAGAACCTCAAAAAAAATCATTGAACGACAAATTGGTACACAGCAACTTGCAAATAGGGCTCAATGACCGAATTGCTTTTGTAAAACACCTGTTTGAGGGAAGCCAAGAAGATTTCAACCGGGTTGTGTCTCAGCTCAATTCTTTTAAAACAGAAAAGGACGCCAATAAATTTCTGAACAAGACGGTAAAACCCGATTACGACTGGAACGGAAAAGAAGCTTATGAGGAACGCTTTGTTACATTAATTACCCGTAAATTTGCCTAAATTTAAAAACTCACAAGGACTTTTTGTGATCATATAAGAACAAAACAGCAAGAGATGAAAGCAGCAGCTTACAACCAAATTTTTGACAAAGCAATTTCCAGATACCACGAAATTGACAGTGTAGACCAGTCTTTTGAAAACCCATACGAGGCCCGTTCCTTGGAATATTTGCTCCATCGAAAATGCTGGATAGACACGGTGCAATGGCATTACGAAGACATCATCCGATTGCCAGAAATCGATCCGATTGAAGCTTTGGCCTTAAAGAGAAAAATAGATGCTTCCAACCAAGACCGCACTGACATGGTTGAATATGTAGACAGTTATTTTTTACACAAGTATACAGAAGTAGCTGCCAAGCCCGACGCAAAAATCAATTCTGAAAGTCCTGCTTGGGCAATAGACCGCTTGTCGATATTGGCTTTGAAAATATACCACATGCGTGAAGAAGCGAACAGAACTTCGGCTTCTGAAACCCACAAGACCAGCTGCCAAGAAAAACTCACTATTTTATTAGAACAACGAAGAGACCTTTCTACAGCCATCGATGATTTGATTGCTGATATTGAAAGCGGCGACAAGTTTATGAAAGTGTACAAACAGATGAAAATGTACAACGACGAAGCGTTGAATCCAATGCTATACGCCAAAAAATAGCCTAGTCACAAACAGGAGAGGTGTTTGTTTTTTGTTCCAATGCAAGCTGCATGGCTTCGACTACTTTTTTGCTGTTTCCAACAAAAATCTCTTTGTCTAAAATGGCCACGGGTCTTTTTAAGAAGGTGTAATCTGCTAAAATCAATTCTTTACAGGCAGTCTCTGTTAAGACTTGGTCTTTCAATCCCATTTCTTTGTAGATCCTCGCACGTTTGTTCAACAAAGCTTCATAGCTACCTGTCAAAGTGTGCATTTCTTCTAGCTCTTTTTCTGTGACAGGCGTCTCTTTGATGTTTTGAAGTTTTACCCCTTCCAAGGTGCTGTTTTTTAAGATCTTGCGACAGGTGTCACAAGTTTTCAAATGGTATATTTTTTTCATACGTTGTAAAAGAGTAAAAGTCCAAACTGATCGCCCTCAAAAATAGCCGATTTTCTATTTAAAATTCGATACTTTTATCGAAAATTTTCAAACTAAAAACACGTCCATGAACATTCCATTGACCCATCTCGGCAAAGCGAGAGCTCTTTTTTTAAAAATCATTGAAGGTTTGACACTCGAACAGGTCAATGCCATTCCAAAGGGACATCGAAACAGCATTGCTTGGAACTTGGCCCACTTGGTTGTGACCCAGCAACTGTTGTGTTACAAATTGTCGGGATTGCCTTGTGCGGTTCCCGAGGATATGATTCAGGGTTTTCAGAAGGGAACAGTACCTTCCAAAGCGATTTCTCAGCAAAATTTTGAGGCGATCAAATCCTTATTTGTCGATCTTCCTTTGGCCTTGAAAAAAGACCTTGAAGCAGGTGTTTTTAAGAACTATACGCCTTACACTACGAGTGTTGGAATCGTTCTTTCTAACATTGAAGAAGCCCTCAGTTTCAATGCTTTTCACGAAGGAATTCATTTGGGCGTGGTGCTGTCTATAAAAAAATTAGTCTGAGTTTATTTGGGTCAAAGAATCTTTCGCAACAGACTCTATAACCGAAGGTTGGAACTCCAAAACAAAAGTTTCATTGACGGTCCAATTGGCTCTTAGTTTGATTTCTTGAGGGTAATAGAATACTTCTTCGGGTTGCAACTTTTTCAGAAAGTTCCCTGTATCCCATTTCCCATTCTTGTTTGAGTCGGCAATCACTCGAAATTTATAAGTTTTTGGCACAAGTTGCTCAAAGACAAACCGGTTTTTTTCATTTGAAAACTGCCGCTCGATTACGCCTTCTTTTTCAGAGAACAACTCAGCGATTAGGGCTGTGTTGGGGAGGCCTTGTACGTTCATTTCAATAGCGCCATACGCTTCACTATCCAAGGTTTTTAAGCGGTAAACCAGTGTATCATTTGTGAATCCGTAAAAGTCCACCAAGCTGTTTGGAAGGACTTCCAATAGGTAGTTTTCTTTTGGTTTTCTTCGGAAGTCCAACGATATTTTTGTTTTGGAACTGTTTAAAAAAGGCGTAAAATCGACTTGTAGGGTGTCTTTGTCAAACAAACGTATTCGAGAGGGGTCTATGGATTCTATGGGAATGTTGCTCTCGAGGGCAAATGTGTCTTTGGGGTGTAGGGTTTTGCTGTGAACGGCCTTGAGGGTCAAGGAATCCATTTTGGAAGTGCGAAGTTGCACTGTAAATAAGGTGTCCAGATTTTTTGCAGTCACTTGAAATTGCAAAGAATCGGTTTCAAAAGGCACATACCAATAATTCAAGGTGTCCGTCTCTTTTTCAAAGTTGACAAAACTTTTAAATGTGTTTGGTGCTGTCGTCAAGAGTTTGATCTCGACGGGTCTTGCGTTTCCTTCAAAGCCAAAAATGATTTTTCCAACGCCACTTTCCAAAGGACGTTTCAGTTGAAAGGGTGGGATTTCCGAAAACAACCGCAAGTGAAACGCCTTTTCAGAAGGGATTTTGACGGGGTCTTTGACAAAAGCAATTTGGTCTTGTTTGGGATTGAAAAGGTAATTGCTGTTGTAATCGTTTAAGGCGACCATTTGATAGCTGCCCTTCTTGATATTCGTCAAGTGAAAAGAAACCGAATCTAAGGTGCTTGTCACGTAGTCTGGTTTTTCTTTATACACCAGCGAATCGGTATAGCTGCTGTCTATTTCATACAAAAGAACGGCAATATTGTCAGCTACTTCTTCATCAAATGCATCCGAAACCACCCCTTGCACTTCTAAAGAATCAACATAACTCCCCGTCGAAAACACATATTTAAAACTCCCCAAACGATTGCCTTCGTTGTTGTCGACGATGCTGTTGCCGAAATTAAAAGCATAGGTGGTGTTTTCTTTTAGAGTGTCCATGATTTCAATGCTGATGGTTTTGCTCGCAGTTCCTGAAGGCTTGATAATGGAAGGATGGTTTAGAGGCGGCGAAACAATCAGCTGTTTGTTCAGGTCTTTGAATTTTACGTATTCATCAAAATTCAACTTTATTTTTTTGGAATTGAAATGGATGGATTTATAGGCAGGATTTGCTGTTACCATGACTGGAGAAATACTGTCTTTTGGCCCTCCCATTGGATTTCCTTTGCGCGCGCAATTGGACGAGAGGCTTGCTGTCAAAATCAAGAGCGTAAACAAAAGAAGTAAATTTTTCACAAAAAAGAGTTTGGTATTGTAAGCTACAAAGTAACAATTTATTTCAAAGCAAGAATACAAAATCTTGCGTAGATTCTCGAAATAAGAAAGTGCTTTTTAAGACAAGGTTCAAATGCTGTACTCTTGTGGACAGGCGATGGCTGCGATGCTGAGTTGTACGTTTTTGGTTTTCAACAATGCGCTGCAGCAAGCTTCCATAGTGGCACCTGTGGTGATCACATCGTCAACGAGCAATACGTGTTTGTTTTCTAACAAAGAGCAGTCAGTCACTTCAAAGGAGAGGGAGGTGTTTCTAAAACGGTCTGTTCTTCTGCTTTTGGTTTGTGTTTTTGCGGAAGCCGTTCGGATCAAGATTTTTTCTTCATAAGGACATTTGAGATTTTTTGCCATTTCCTTGCCAAACAGGGTCAGTTGGTTGTAGCCCCGTTTTTTGAATTGTTTTGGATGAAGTGGAACTGGAAGGACCAGGTCGATGTCTTTAAATCGATCGCTTTCCAAAAGCTCTCTGGACAGAAGAGTTCCCATAAAAACACCAATGTCTTGGCGGTTCTGGTATTTTAACAGGTGAATCAATTGCTGTATTTTCCCTTTTTTATGAAATGTAAAAAGCGCGGTTGCACTTGTGATCGGTAGGCGTCCGTAAAAAGACCTTTCCAAAGAATTTTCTTTGAGATTCGAAAGGCCTGCAAAAGGCAGGTCGTGTCGGCAATGAACACAAAGAAGCGTTTCGTTTCGAATCAACTGCTTGTGACAGGCACAACACAAGTCTGGAAAAAACAAGTTCCAAAGGTCTTTTAAGAACAGCACACGCATTTTTCACATAAAAATACCTAAAATTTGAGTTTTAATTGTTGGGATGCAATCAATATTGTAAATTTTATAGGAATTTCCATTATTAATGTTAATTTTGCTGTTTCAAAACATGAAAATAAATTCTTAAACATGGAAAATAAAAATTCAGGAAAATCAATCGTTATCGTATTAGCGGTTTTACTTGTTGCAGCAATTGGTTATGCTTTGTATGCAAATGGACAACACGCAGAGATCCAAGCAGAATTGGAAACTGAAAAGACAGCAATTCAAACTGAATTGACTTCAATGATCGCTCAATATGATGCGAAGCTGGTAGAAAACACTTCTTTGACCGATGAATTGACTGCGGCACGTGCAGACATCATTTCTTACAGAGATTCTTTGAGCAGCGAAAGGAAAACCAACTACAAACTGATCAGACGTTACAAAAACAAAGTGTATAAATTGCAGCAACAAAACAAAGAATTGTTTGCACAATTGGAAGCTTTGTCATTGGAAAACACGAAATTGAACGGGGAACTAGTGGTTGCGAACGAAACAATCGTTACACAAACTGCAGCCAACGATGAATTGATTTCTGAGAACAAAGATTTGACTTCAAAAGTAGCCATCGCAGCTGTATTGACAGGAGATGATTTGACTGCTGTGTCCATGAAAAAATTGGGCAGCGGTGCTTTGAAAGAAACAAACCGATACAAAAAAACAACAACAGTCCAAATCTCTATGATCATCGATGCAAATGAAATTGCAGCAAGTGGAGAAAAACAAGTTTATTTTGTGATCAAAGATGCAAGTGGAACTGTCGTAGCTTCTAAAGGGACATTCAATGCAGGAGGCACAGAGGTATCTTACTCGGATGTAGCTACTGTCAACTACCAAAACAAGGAAACAGATGTTCTATTTGATGTCGCTGTAGAAAAAGGAACCTTGAGCAAAGGAACTTATACAGTTGCTGCATACTTAGATGCAAACGTTCTTGGAACGACAACGTTCACATTGAAAGAATCCTTTTTGGGGATTTTCTAAGAAAAACACCAATATAGAAAAAGAGTGAAGGCAACTTCACTCTTTTTTTTTGTCCTCATTTCACAGACTACATTGCCTCTAAAACACCCCTTCCAATCCTCCAAAAAAAATACTGCAAAACAAATGAAATTACTTATTTTTGCAGGATGGCAAAGCAAGAAGATCAATTTAAAAAAGTAGTTTCACATGCAAAGGAATACGGATATGTCTTCCAGTCCAGTGAAATTTACGACGGCCTAAGTGCCGTTTATGACTACGCTCAAAACGGGGTAGAACTGAAGAAAAACATACGCGAATACTGGTGGAAATCCATGGTGCAAATGAACGACAACATCGTCGGTTTAGACGCCGCGATTTTTATGCACCCCACCACATGGAAAGCCTCCGGGCATGTAGACGCCTTCAACGACCCGTTGATTGACAACAAAGATTCCAAAAAAAGATACCGCGCCGATGTTCTGATCGAAGACTATGTCGGCAAGCTAGATGCCAAAATAGAAAAAGAAGTTGCCAAAGCACAAAAACGCTTTGGAGATTCCTTTGACAAAACACAATTCATAGCCACCAACCCTCGTGTCTTGGGTTATCAAGAAAAAGGAGCTGCCATTCTCAAAAGAATGGGACAGTCTTTGGAGGCAGAAAATTTGGCAGATGTCAAAGCCTTGATTGAAGAGCTCGAAATCGCCTGTCCCTTGTCTGGATCAAAAAACTGGACAGACGTAAAGCAGTTCAACTTGATGTTTGGCACCAAACTAGGTGCTTCAGCAGATTCTGCCATGGACTTGTACCTGCGTCCTGAAACGGCTCAAGGAATTTTTGTCAACTTTTTAAACGTGCAAAAAACAGGAAGGATGAAAATTCCTTTTGGGATTGCACAAACCGGAAAAGCCTTTCGAAACGAAATTGTCGCACGCCAGTTTATCTTTCGCATGCGCGAATTCGAACAGATGGAGATGCAATTTTTTGTGCGTCCTGGCACCCAAAAAGAATGGTACGAGCAGTGGAAAGAAACCCGACTGAAATGGCACCTTTCTTTAGGTTTGGGCGCTGACAACTACCGTTTTCACGACCACGACAAATTGGCTCATTACGCAGATGCCGCCGCAGACATTGAATTCAAATTTCCTTTTGGATTCAAAGAATTGGAAGGCATCCATTCCCGAACCGATTTTGACTTAAAAGCCCACGAAACCCATTCTGGAAAAAAAATACAGTATTTCGATCCCGAGTTGGGCGAGAGCTATGTCCCTTACGTAGTGGAAACCTCAGTTGGATTGGACCGTTTGTTTTTGGCAGTCTTTTCAAAAGCATTGGTAGAAGAAGCACTTGAGAATGGCACCACGAGAACCGTCTTAAAACTACCTGCTGTATTGGCGCCTACCAAAGCGGCAATATTCCCATTGGTCAAAAAAGATGGATTGCCTGAAGTTGCCAAAAAGATTGTTGAGGAGTTGAAATTTGACTTCAACGTGCTCTACGATGAAAAAGACGCTGTTGGAAAGCGATACAGAAGGCAAGACGCTGCAGGAACCCCGTTTTGCATCACCGTGGACCACCAAACGTTGACCGACGAAACTGTGACCATTCGTCATCGTGATACGATGGAACAGCAACGTTTGCCCATAGCCAGCCTGAGAAACTTGATCCACGATGAAGTATCGCTGGCCAAGTGGTTGGAGAAAACCAAATAACAGAACACCAAACCCCTCGATCGTGAAAAAATACTATGCAGAATGTATTGGCACCTTTTCTCTTGTCTTTTGTGGTACAGGTGCCATGACCATCAATGAAATTACTGGAGGAGACGTTACCCATGTGGGGATTGGACTTACTTGGGGTTTCATCGTTATGGCCATGATCTACGCATTGGGAGACATTTCGGGAGCACATTTGAATCCAGCGGTCAGCATCGCTTTTGCCTATGCCAAAAAATTTTCATGGAAAGAAGTCCCCAAATACATTGCGGCACAACTTCTCGGAGGCTTGTTGGCCAGCAGTCTGTTGTTGTACCTCTTTCCTACAAGTGAATTTTTAGGAGGGACCCAACCTTCTGAATTGATAGACCCGTTCCGTGCTTTTGTCTTGGAAACACTGTTGACTTTCTTTTTGATGATGGTCATCATCAATGTGTCCACAGGCGCCAAAGAAGTGGGAATTATTGCTGGCTTTGCCATTGGAGGGGTGGTTATGTTAGAAGCACTTTTTGCAGGTCCGATGACCAATGCGTCGATGAATCCTGTGCGTTCTTTTGCACCGGCTTTGCTCTCCGGGCATTTGGAAAACCTTTGGCTCTATTTGACAGCACCTGTTTTGGGGGCACTGCTCGCCGTGTTGTCGTGCAAGTGGCTCAAACAGCCCAATTGTTGTGAGGAAGAAGGTTGTTGAAAAACAGCAATTGAGTCCTCTTTTTCTATGTCAAATACATTAGATGACAAAGAGGCAAGCGAAGAGTCAAGCGAAATTTCTTTGAGCTCATTGAACCCACAACGAATCTAATTTATTGCCATTTAGGGCACTGTGAAATTCTATTGATGCGAAGTTTTTATGTGTCTTCCAACTCAAATTGGCTGTCGTCTTTTTCAACAAAAAAAATTGAGGACTAATTCGTTTTCGGGAACAGTTTATTTCCAAACAAAATCAACAAAGTGACTCCAATACTGATTGCCGAATCTGCCACATTGAAAATGGCATTGAAAAACGTGAAATTCTCACCACCGATAAAAGGAAACCATGAGGGGAGTACGCCTTTCCACATCGGGAAATAAAGCATGTCTACTACCTTTCCATGAAATAGGGTGCCGTAGGGTTCAGCTGCAAAAAGAGTTGCCAACTGGTGGTTGGAATGGTCAAAGAGTACCCCGTAAAAGACAGAGTCAAGAATGTTTCCCAAAGCCCCAGCAAAAATCAAGGAAATGGAAAAAAGCAACAATTTAGGAGCTCGCTTGTTGATGGATTGCACCAGCCAATATCCGATTCCCACAATAGCCACCAATCGAAAAAGGGTCAAAAAAAGTTTGCCGCCTTTGCCGCCGATTTCAGCACCCCATGCCGCACCATTGTTTTCGATAAAATAAATGCGGAACCAATCAAAAACATAAATCTCTTCTCCGAGGGATAAGTGTGTTTTGATCCAAATTTTACTGATTTGGTCAAGGGCCAAAACGGCAAAAATCAAAAGGGCTGCTCTTTTCAATAGGGTGAAATTACGATTGTTGCTTTTTGGCTTCAATGCTCAACGTGGCATGTGGAACCAGTTTGAGGCGTTCCTTTTGAATCAGTTTTCCAGAAACACGACAAACGCCATAGGTTTTGTTTTCAATGCGCAACAAAGCGTTTTTGAGGTCTCGAATGAATTTTTCTTGACGGATGGCAAGTTGGACATTGGCTTCTTTTGCCATGGTAGCTGCCCCTTCTTCAAAAGCCTTAAAGGTAGGAGAGGTATCGTCCGTTCCATTGGTGCTGTCGTTTTTATAAGCACTGTTCAAAATATCCAAATCTTCTTGTGCCCGAGTTATTTTTTTTAGAATGATTTCTTTGAATTCCTTCAAATTTTCTTCTCCGTATTGGGCTTTGATGTTTTCCATAGGTTTACGATTTACAAATTAATAATTTCGTTTTTATAGCGTCAAATTCAACAACCACTCCCTCTTCAAGGGCAGTAGAAAATTCCAAAGTGTTTGTGAGGGTTTCACTTTTGATGTAGCTTTCATTTTCCAAAACAGCTTCTTTCAAGGCTGCATCTTCTTCAAGGGATAGGTGAATGGTGTCTGTGACTTCCAAACCTGTTTCTTTTCGAATGTTTTGAATGCGATTGATCAATTCCCTTGCGATGCCTTCTTTGCGAAGCGCCTCGGTGATGTGTACATCCAAGGCAACCGTCAAGCCCCCTTGATTGGTCACCAACCAGCCTTCAATATCCTGAGAAGTGATTTCTACTTCCTCTATGTTTAAATCTACAAAATTTCCATTTATTTCGACGGCTATTTTTCCATATTTTTCGAGTGTTTGGATTTCTTCTTGACCAAACTGTTGCACGGCAGCACCTACAAAGCGCATTTCCTTACCGTATTTGGGACCCAATACTTTGAAATTAGGTTTGATATTTTTAACCAATATGCCAGAAGCATCGTCGATCAGTTCAATTTCTTTGACGTTCACCTCAGAAATGATCAGGTCTTGGATGGCGGTGATGTCCTCGCGTTCTCTTTGGTCCAATACAGGAATCATCACTCGCTGCAAAGGCTGCCGTACTTTGATCATTTCTTTTTTACGCAGCGACAAGACCATAGAGGAAATTTGTTGTGCTTTTTGCATTTTTCGTTCCAAAGACGTGTCTATAAAATCTTCGTTGCAGGTAGGAAAGTCCACCAAGTGAACAGATTCTGCATGGTTTCCTTGTACAGCATTTGTCAGATCTTTGTACAAGTTGTCCATAAAGAAAGGCGCAATCGGGGCACCTAATTTGGCAACCGTCAAAAGACAGGTGTACAAACTTTGGTAGGCAGAGATTTTGTCCTGCTTGTAGTCTCCTTTCCAAAAGCGTCTTCTGCTCAAACGAACAAACCAGTTGCTCAGGTTTTCAGACACAAAATCCTGGATGGCCCTCGCCGCTTTGGTAGGTTCGTATGCTTCGTAAAAAGCATCCACATTTTTCACCAATGTGTTCAGTTCGGATAGGATCCAACGGTCAATTTCAGGTCTTTCCTCAAGGACAATATCAGTTTCTTTATAGCTAAAATTGTCCAAGTTGGCATACAAAGAAAAGAAAGAATAGGTATTGTAAAGGGTTCCAAAGAATTTTCTCCGCACCTCGTCAATCCCATCGATGTCAAATTTCAAGTTGTCCCAAGGATTGGCATTGGAGATCATGTACCAACGCGTAGCGTCGGGTCCGTACGTATCCATGGTTTTAAAAGGGTCGATGCCATTGCCCAAACGTTTGGACATTTTCTTGCCGTATTTGTCGAGTACCAAACCGTTGGAAACCACATTTTTATAAGCAACAGAGTCAAATACCAAGGTGCTAATTGCGTGTAGGGTATAAAACCATCCACGCGTTTGGTCTACCCCTTCTGCAATAAAATCTGCAGGATAAAAATGCTCCTTGTCGATGAGTTCTTTGTTTTCAAAAGGATAGTGCCATTGTGCATAGGGCATGGACCCCGAATCAAACCACACATCAATCAAGTCGGCCTCGCGTTGCATTGGTTTTCCCGAAGGAGATACCAAGGTGATTTGGTCGACAATATTTTTGTGCAAATCAATTTTGGCATAGTTTTCTTCGGACATGTTTCCGACTTCAAAGTCTGCAAACACGTCTTTACTCTCCACGCCCGCTTCGATGGCTTTTTGGATTTCCGCTTTCAATTCTTCTAGAGACCCAATGAGAATTTCTTCGGCACCGTCTTCAGTTCTCCAAATAGGCAAAGGGATTCCCCAATAGCGAGAACGAGACAAGTTCCAATCGTTGGCATTTTTGAGCCAATTTCCAAAACGACCTTCTCCTGTCGATTTTGGCTTCCAATTGATGGTTTCGTTCAATTCGAACAGGCGGTCTCTTTTTTCCGTGACTTTTACAAACCAAGAGTCCAATGGGTAGTACAAAACGGGTTTGTCCGTACGCCAACAATGGGGGTAACTGTGTTTGTATTTTTCTACATGGAACGCTTTGTTCTCTTCTTTCAGTTGAATGGCAATTTCAACATCTACGGATCTTTCAGGGACTTCCCCTTCGTTGTAGTATTCGTTTTTTACATATTTCCCAGCATAGGGACCTACGTGTTGGGTGAACTTCCCTTGCAAGTCCACCAGTGGTATGGGGGTTTCATTTTCGTCCAAAACCAACAAAGGCGGGACTTCTGGAGTGGCTTGTTTGGCAACAAGGGCATCGTCGGCACCAAAAGTGGGCGCCGTATGGACAATTCCGGTTCCGTCTTCAGTCGTCACAAAATCCCCAGCGATGACTCGAAAAGCATTTTCTGGATTTTGGTAAGGCAAAGCAAAGGGCAGCAATTGTTCAAATCTTGAGCCGACCAATTCAGAACCTTTGTATTTGTCAACAACGAGAAAAGGGATTTTTTTATCTCCCGCATTGTAAGCTGTTAAATCTGCCGCTGCTGCTACGGCAAAGAATTTTTTACCAAACTGTTTTCCGACCAAGGCTTCGGCGAGGATCACAACAAGGGGTTCAAAGGTATATTGGTTGAAAGTTTGGACCGCGACATAGTCAATTTTTGGACCTACTGTCAGTGCCGTGTTTGAGGGCAAAGTCCAAGGAGTTGTTGTCCATGCTAGGAAATGAACGCTTCCTTCTAATTTTTGAAGTTTTTCCGGCAAGGAATTTTTAAGGGCTTTGAACTGAGCGACAATGGTGGTGTCGGTCACATCTTGGTAAGCACCCGGTTGGTTGATTTCGTGAGAGCTCAATCCCGTTCCGGCTTTTGGAGAGTAAGGTTGAATGGTATAGCCTTTGTACAACAAATTTTTCTTGTACAATTGTGACAACAACCACCAAACCGATTCCATGTACTTGGGTTTGTAGGTCACATATGGGGCATCCATATCGACCCAATAACCGATGCGTTCGGTCAAGTTGTTCCAAACATCGGTATATTTCATCACGGCTTTTCGGCAAGCTTCGTTGTATGCTTCGATAGAGATTTTGGTACCGATGTCTTCTTTGGTGATGCCCAATTCTTTTTCGACACCCAATTCGACGGGCAATCCGTGGGTATCCCAGCCCGCTTTTCGTTCTACTTTGTACCCTTTCATGGTTTTGTAGCGCGGAAAAATATCTTTGATGGTCCGCCCGATGACGTGGTGGATTCCAGGAAGTCCATTGGCAGAAGGAGGCCCCTCAAAAAACACATAAGGTTCTTTCCCATCACGCAAGCGGATACTCTTTTGGAAGATGTCATTTTCTTTCCAAAAAGTTAGTGTCTCAGCGGCGATGTTGGTCAAACTAAGCCCTTTGTGTTCTTTAAATTTTGCACTCATGCTACTTGGGTTTCAATTGAAACGCGAAAATACATAAAATACTTCGAATGGAGAACCCTTTAAAGTCTAAAATTGAAGACAATAGCTCGGATAAAAAACACAAACGAAACAGGGATAAGTTTCGCAAATCCTTGTAATTTTGCGTTTTAAATCCATTCCATGAGAAAACTCAAAAACAGTGAATTGCAGCGTTTGGAAGTTGCAGAATTCAAGGAGACTCCCAAAATTCCTTTGACTGTTGTTTTAGACAACATTCGAAGTTTGAACAACATCGGATCTGTATTTAGAACCAGTGACGCTTTTGTGGTAGAAAAAATATACCTCTGTGGCATTACAGCTACTCCGCCAAACAAGGACATTCACAAGACGGCTTTGGGCGCTACCGCGTCAGTAGAATGGGCCTACGAGGAAAGCACCTTGTCTTTGGTAGAGAGATTAAAAAACGAAGGAGTAACCGTTGTTTCGATTGAGCAGGCAGAAAACGCAACGCCACTTCAAGATTTTGAGGTTTCTTCCCAAAAGCGCTATGCCATTGTGTTGGGAAATGAAGTCAAAGGAGTTCAACAAGCCGTTGTTTCCGCTTCGGATCACTGTATTGAAATCCCACAATTTGGCACCAAGCATTCATTGAACATTTCTGTGACTGCAGGCGTTGTATTGTGGTCTTTTTTGGAAAAGTTGAAACTTTAAAAGAGTTTAAAATCCCAACATCATTTTGGCAATCCAAAAGTAAATCAGAATTCCAAAAATATCGTTGCTCGTGGTGATAAAAGGCCCTGTAGCCAAAGCAGGATCAATGCCTTTTTTGTCCAAAATGATAGGGACAAAAGTCCCGATCAAAGCAGCGATGATGATGACGATGATCAAAGAGCTGGCAATTGCGTAGTTCACGGTCAAATCAAAACCTTGAAAGGCACCATAAGCGACCACCAAAAGGGCCAAAATCAACCCATTGACCAAGCTCAATCCAATTTCTTTCATCAATCGGTTCCAAAGACTTCCTTTGATGTTGTTGTTGGCGAGTCCCTGAACAATGATAGCACTCGATTGCACACCGACATTTCCAGCCATGGCTGCAATCAGTGGCGTGAAGAAAAATAAAATTTTGTGTTTTTCCAAAGCCTCTTCAAAACCGCCCATAATGTAGGCCGCTCCGAGTCCGCCAAACAAGCCCAAAACCAACCAAGGCAATCGGGCCTTTGTCAATTGCAAGATGCTGTCATCGGCCACGACATCTTCCGTAATTCCCGCTGCCATTTGGTAATCTTTGTCGGCTTCTTCTTTGATGACATCGACCACGTCATCAATTGTTATTTGTCCGACCAAGCGATTCATTTCATCTACGACAGGCACTACAAACAAATCGTATTTCTGCATGGTTTTTGCTACTTCCTCGTCTTTTTCCTCCACAGGGATGGAGGTGATGTTTGGGTTGTAAATGTCTCTGATAGGCGTTTTTGTGGAGGTTGTCAACAAGCTTTTTAAGGAAAGGCGTCCCATCAACACATCGTTGTCGTCTACCACATAAATGGTGTGTACTTTGTCGTAATCTGCTGCTTGCTTGCGCATTTCTTTGACACAGCGGAGGTTGGACCAATTCTCATTGACCTTGATCAGTTCTTTTCCCATCAAGCCTCCCGCTGTATCTTCATCATAGCGCAACAAATCGACAATGTCTTTGGCGTGTTCTACGTCTTCTATTTGGGAGATGACTTCTTCTTTTTGTTTTTCGGAAAGTTCCCCGATGATATCGGCAGCATCGTCGGAGTTCAATTCGTCAATTTCTTTGGCGATTTCCTCAGAAGAAAGCCCCTTTAAGACTTTTTCTCGGGTATCGTCATCGAGTTCTGTGAGGATTTCAGAAGTTTTTTCAGCGTCTAGTAGTTTGATGATGAACAGCGCGTTGTCAAAATTCAGTTCTTCTAAGATTTCAGCAACGTCGGCAGGGTGCATTTCTTCGAACAAGGCAGGCAGTTCCCGGTTGTTTCCTGCTGCGATGAGCTGCTCTAAGTTGGTGATGAATTCTTTGTTGATTTCAACTTGCATCTTGCGCGATTAATGAGGTTAGTTCAACGAATGCTGCTACTGACAATTGTTCAGGACGCTTCGCAAAGATAGCATCTTCTCTCAATTTATCCGAAAGATTCATGGATTTTAAACTGCTTCTCAGCATTTTTCGACGTTGGTTGAAAGCTGTTTTGACCACTCTGTAAAACAATTTTTCATCTACAGGGAGTTCGTAATTTTCTTTGCGAAGCATTCGAATCACACCAGAATCAACTTTGGGAGGTGGATCAAAAACAGTGGGAGGAACCGTAAATAGGTATTCCACTTCATAAAAGGCTTGGGCGAGTACCGAAAGGATGCCGTATTTTTTGCTGCCTTCTTTTTCGGCAATGCGTTCGGCCACTTCTTTTTGAAACATCCCTGAAAACTCTGGAATCTGCGCCCTGTTTTCCAAGGTTTTAAAAACAATTTGTGTGGAAATGTTGTAAGGGAAATTTCCTATGATGGCAATAGAAGTTTCTTGAAAGAGTTCCTTTAGGTCGATTTTTAAAAAATCTTTGGAGTGGATTCTCGGAGCGAGATTTAGGTAGGTGTTTTGGAGGTACTCTACGGATTCCGTGTCAATTTCGATCACGTGAGTGGTGTAGCTTTTTTGCAAGAGGTACTTGGTCAAAACACCCATTCCTGGGCCAATCTCTAAGACGTTTTGATAATTCTTTTCTGTCAGGCTATCCGCAATTTCTTTTGCGATTTGTTCGTCTTTCAAAAAGTGTTGGCCGAGGTGTTTTTTTGCTCTTACGCGCATCAAAATGGAATTGGAAGGTGAAATTTTTTAAGTCGGTTTTTATTTGTCCTTAGTTTTTTGAGGCGAATTGCTTGTCGATCAGTTGCATTTCCGTTTCAAAATAGACAAATTGACCGGCAAATTTTGCATTGGTTTTGTTTTTCATAAGTACTGCATCTGTTCTGTGAAAGTCTTCGAGAATGTCTCTATTTTCGACCGTGTATTGTACGCTGTAGGTCATGCCTCCCATGTCTTCTTCGACCAGTACTTTGCACATCTTGGCGGACAGAAACTTTCCGGTGTCGAGCATTTCGGGGATGTGCGTGTTTTGCATCCATGCCAGCCACTCTTTTTCAGCGTTTTCTTGAATGTTAGTGGTGATGTTGTATACGTACATCTGTCAGGGGGTTTTGATTGGTTGCTCCCATCAAAGATAGGAAGAATCGACGGGATATAAAATTGTTCTTTTTGAGGACTCTGGCTTCTTTTAGAATGCGTTCGTTGTCGGCATGAAAACACGGACATGGAAGACAAAAAAGGGGGCAGTAATTTCGTGAGAGACGAACCGTTCGACAGGTTGTTTGTCAAAGAAACGAGGTCAATTGGATCCCAGTTTTGCAAGCACTTTTGAGTTCTTCGTATCGTGTGCTTTCCAAAAAAGGGTAGGGAGATTCAAAAATCACATTATTTGATCAAGTCAAAACCAGTATACGGCACCAAGACCTCAGGAATTTGAATGCCATCGGGGGTTTGGTAGTTTTCCAAAAGGCTGGCCAGAACTCTTGGCAAGGCCAAAGAACTTCCATTTAAGGTATGGGCCAATTGTTTTTTGCCTTCCGCATTTTTATAACGCAACTTCAAGCGATTCGCTTGAAAGCTTTCAAAATTTGAAATCGAACTGATTTCCAACCACCGGTCTTGAGCAGTTGAAAATACTTCAAAATCATAGGTCAATGCAGCGGTAAAGCCCAAGTCTCCTCCGCACAAAGTCAAAATCCGATAAGGCAATTTCAATTCTTCCAAAATGTTTTTTACATGGGCGACCATGCCTTCCAAAGCGGCGTAAGAATTTTCAGGGAGTTCCAAGCGAACAATTTCTACTTTGTCGAATTGGTGCAGTCGGTTCAAGCCACGCACATGGGCGCCATAGGAGCCTGCTTCTCTTCGAAAACAAGGTGTATAAGCTGTATTGGCTATCGGGAAGTCCGTTTCTTTTAAGAGCACATCTCGGTACATATTGGTGACGGGCACTTCTGCGGTAGGAATCAAATACAAATCGTCTTTTGCATCGTGGTACATTTGCCCGTCCTTGTCAGGCAATTGACCGGTTCCAATTCCAGACGCCTCGTTCACCAAATAAGGAGGCTGTACTTCCAGGTAGCCGGCAGCCGTATTTTTATCCAAAAAATAATTGATCAATGCACGTTGCAAACGCGCTCCTTTTCCCTTGTAAACAGGAAATCCAGCGGCGGCAATTTTATTGCCCAACTCAAAATCGATAAGGTCGTATTGCTTGACCAAATCCCAGTGCGGCAGCGCCCCTTCGTGTAGGGTAGGGATGCTTCCTGCTTCATAAGAAATCAGGTTGTCCTCTTCAGAACTACCAGAAGGGACGATTTCGTTGGGGATGTTTGGGATGGTGTACAACAAGTTTTGCAGTGCATTGTTGGCAGCAGTCAGTTCTTCCGACAAGATTTTAGACGCGTCTTTTAAAAGGGCTGTTTTTTCTTTGAGAAGTGCTGCTTTTTGAGGTTCCCCAGCTTTGAACAAGACACCTATTTCCTTGGAAAGTTTGTTGGATTCCGCCAAGGTATTGTCGAGTTTTGTCTGTGTTGCTTTTCGAGTTTCATCTGCAGCAAGGACCTTGTCAAGGGTCACTTCGGCGTTTGGGAAATTGCGTTTGGCCAAACCGTGGACTACTTTTTCTCTGCTCTCCTTGATGAATGAAACCTGGATCATGTTGCTTGTTTTTAAAAAGGCAAATTTATAAAAATAGATGTTTTAAAAGCGGATAAATAGGGAAATGTTTGTTTTGCTTTGGTCAAAAAGCAAGCACTTTATTTTTTGGATTCGTTTGCAGAGACAATTGCATCTATCTGCGGCACCTTTTGCGGCATGCCTGCTACCGAAAAATTCAACTGAATTCGATAGGTTCCTTTGGAAAGTTGAGATAGTTGCAATGTCCCCTTTTTGACGGGGAACCAACCTGCCGATCCCTTGCAATAACAAAATCGCCCAAACAAAAGACCCACTTTTTCAAGAGCTTGGTCTTGCAAAAACAATTTTTTTTCTTTGGGATTGAATTCCAAATAAACGGTTTCTGAATAAAAATCGTCAGCCACATTTTTGCGACGCTCTTTTGTGTAACGGTGTTGAAAAACAAGTTTGTTGCCTTTGACAAGAGTTGGGTAGCGAGCGCCCGTCGTGTCTTCGTTCAGAAAGAGGCGGCTGTTGGAAACAATTTTGGCGGTACAGGTTCCTTCCGAAGGACAAGGCGTTTTGTTTGTTGTTGTTTGGAGGCTGGATTTGCAGGCGCACAACCCGAAGCAAAGCAAAAGAGCAAATGTTTTCATACCACAAGGTAAGCAATTAGCTCTGAATCAGAGAATAGGATTTGATTTTGTCTTGGGACAATTGTGCTTTCAAGGCGCTTACAGATTCAAATCGTTGTTCCTCTCTTAAGAAGTCCAAAAATTCGATCTCCAAGGTCTTTCCGTACAAATCTTTGTCCCAGTCGAAAAAATGCACTTCGATGGTTTCGTCCACACCATTGACTGTTGGACGCACTCCAATGTTCAACATCCCATAATGATCGGTGTTTTCCATTTGCGCTTTCACGAGGTAGGCTCCTTTTTTGGGCGTCAGTTTGTAGGATTCTGGGATCTTGATGTTGGCAGTAGGAAATCCGATGGTATTGCCGAGTCGTTCTCCTGACACGACCTCTCCGGAGATTGAAAAAGCACGTCCCAAATACCGGTTGGCTTTTTTGACATCACCTTCTTGCAAGGCGGTTCGTATTTTTGTGGAACTCACGGCAATCTCGTTGATGTCTTGTGAGGGGATTTCAATCACTTCAAAGTCGTATACATGACCGTATTCCTCCAATTGCTCAAAATTTCCTTCCCTATTTTTTCCAAAACGATGGTCGTAGCCAACAATCAATTTGGACGTGTTGAGGTGATTGACCAAGACATTCCTGACAAATTCCAAGGCCGTGAGTCTTGAAAAAGCTTTGTCAAAAGGATGAATGATCAGGCAGTCCAAACCTGTTTTTTCTAAAAAAGCAATGCGTTCTTCGATGCTGTTGATCAGCTTGATGGAATTGTCTTTTTGCAAGACCATTCTTGGATGTGGGAAAAAAGTCAGCAATACCGAGCGACTGTTCTCTTTTTTGGCGGTGGCAACAAGTTGCTCGATGATTTTTTGATGCCCAACGTGGACCCCGTCAAAGGTGCCAATTGTCACAATGGATTTCTCGGTAGTGTTGAATTTTTTGTAATTTTCAATTACTTTCAAATCAGAAGAATTAGCGACAGAATCGTTTCTGCAAATTTACATGCTATTTTTTTATTATTGCTTTGCAAAGTAAAATATTCTACGATTTTTCGAATATTTTAGGAAGGGTGCTTTTTTTTAGATAAGTTTGTTAGACTACGGATTCTCACTCCACAATTTATTGAAATGAAAAGAACACAAAATCGCATTTGCAACTTTCTCTGTTGCTTTTTACTTGGAGTGGTGAGCACTTTTGGACAAATCCAACCCCTTTGGGAGGCGACCCCCAAAGAAGACCTGTTGTTGTATCAAAAAAATTACAGAAAGGTGGTTCCCAAACAAGAAAAAGTATTTCGATTGGATTTGCCTGCTTTGAAATCCAAGTTGGCCAACTGCCGGCCTCGAAGAGAAATACGGCTTCAGGTCAAAAATGCCCCCGTTCTGTCTTTTCCAAACCAAAAGGGCGTGTTGGTGCCCTACCGCATCTTTCAAACAGCAGTCTTAAGCCCTGCATTGCAGCAAAAACACCCAGACATCAAATCTTATATTGGACAAGCTACAGACGGCAGTAATGCGCGTATCTACTTCAGTATAAGTCTTTTGGGTTTAAACGGCTTGGTGTATTTGAAAACGGGAAAATCGTATTACTTGGATCCATACACAAAAGACGCACAGACCTATGCCGTCTATTCCAAAGAAGACCTTCCAAACAACGAATATACGAGAGAGTGCAAGGTTCGAAACCTAGTGAGTTCCTCCCTCCAAAAAAAAGCGAAAGCGTTGACAAACACCTCCTTTTCTATGGATGGTAAGCTGAGAAGCTTTCGTTTGGCTTTGGTCTGTACTGGGGAATATGCCCAATTTCACCTCCAAGATCAAAACACCCCCAACAATGCCACAGTAGCTGCCAAAAAAGAAGTTGTTTTGGCAGCCATGCACGCCACAATGACCCGAGTAAACGCTTTGTTTGAGCGCGATGTGGCAGTGACCATGCAGTTGGTGGACAACGCAACATCGTTGATTTTTTTGGATGCGGATACCGATGACTTGACCAATGGCAATGATATCAAGATGCTCGGAGAGTCTCAAAAAATATGCGACAGTGTTATTGGAAATTCCAACTACGATATCGGCCATGTTTTTAGTTTTGGAAATTCAGGAATTGCAGAATTGCTTTCGGTTTGTACTTCCAGAAAAGCACAAGGCGTGTCGGGTTCTCAAGTGCCCAAAGGCGATGGCTTTGATGTGGATTTTGTCGCTCATGAAATGGGCCATCAATTTGGCGCAACCCATACGTTCAACAACAGTTGTGACGGCAATCGAGAAGACAATTCTGCTGTCGAGCCGGGAAGTGGTTCCACCATCATGTCTTATGCAGGAATTTGTTCGCCAAACATGCAGACCAACAGCGACTCTTATTTCCACGGAGTGAGCATCGTACAGATGCACAACCAAATCACATCAGGGACGAGCAATTGTGCTGTCCAAACAGACCTCGGCAATCTCGCTCTAACTGCCGCTGCAGGTCCTGACTATAGCATTCCCAAATCCACCCCTTTTGTCTTGGAAGGAACTGCTTCCGGGCTTGGTGAAAACGGGACCTATTCTTGGGAACAAACCGATATTGAGGCAGCGGTTATGCCCCCATTTGCTACAAATACGGGAGGGCCACTCTTTCGTTCTTTGCCTCCGAAGGAAGTGCCTCAAAGGTATTTTCCGGCTTCTGAAACGGTGGCAAGTGGAAGTTTGGGCTCCACATGGGAACAACTGCCTTCCGTAGCAAGGACAATGGATTTTAAATTTACAGTCCGTGACAATGGGCTTTTCGGAGGACAAGTGGCTTCAGACGAGCTGACACTTTCCGTGGATGCCGAATCCGGGCCTTTTAAAGTCACTTCTCAAGCGACGGCGACAACCTTTTTTGCCGGAGCATCCAAACAGGTCACCTGGGACGTTGCCAATACGGACAAGTTGCCCGTCAATACGGAAAAAGTAAGCTTGCTTTTGTCCTTGGATGGGGGCATGAGTTTTCCGATTGTTTTGGCTTCGGAAGTAGCCAACGATGGCACACATGCTGTCGTCATCCCCAATCACAAAACCACGCAGGGACGGATCAAGGTCGCTGCGGTCGGAAATGTCTTTTACAGCGTCAATGCCGCCGACATCACCATCGAAACTTCCAATTTCCAGATGGAATTCGAGACCACTCTTCAAGAGGTTTGCCAACCCGATACGGCGGTCTACCCTTTTGTCTACAAAACCTTTTTAGGGTTTTCCGAAACCACCCAATTTTCAGTAGGAGGACTTCCAAATGGCGTAGATGCTGTCTTTTCTGTTGCGAGTGCCCTTGCAGACGACACCGCAGTTGAACTGAGTATTTCGGGAACCAATGCTTTGGCAGTTGGGTCCTATGAGTTTGACTTGATAGGTACTTCTGGAGCAGAGACCAAAACCGTCACACTTACTTTGGAGGTGTACAAAAACGATTTTAAAGGACCTAAATTAGTGAAGCCTTCAAACAATGCCTCTGACGCAATAAGTCCTTTGCTTTTTGAGTGGGAAGCTTCCAGCAATGTTTCTTATTACGAGTTGGAAATTGCTTCCGACCCAGCTTTTGCGAACGTTTTGGAAACAGTCCAAACGCTCAAAACCAGCCATGTTTTGCAACAGCTCGAAGAAAACAAGCGTTATTACTGGCGGGTATCTGCGAACAGTCCATGTCAAACTGGGGTGTATTCGGAAATTTTTGTTTTTGTGATGGGGAATGTTGGTAGTTTTGAGTTTGGCGCAAACTTACAAGAGGAGTCCATTCCTGATGCAGCTCCTGAAGGCTTGCGATCTGTGCTGAGCATCCCTCAAAAAATTCGCATTACAGATGTGGATGTCATACTCAACATCGAGCATTCCTATGTCGGAGATTTGCAAATCACATTGACCCATCCAGACGGCACAGAAATGTTGTTGGTTGCAGCGGACAATCAAGATTCGGGAAGCGATTTTACAGAGACCATCTTTGACGATGCCGCAGTATTTGATTTGACAAACAAGGAAGCCCCCTATACCGGACGCTTTCGTCCTGAAGAGTTGCTTTCTGTTTTCAATGGCAAGTTCAGTGACGGAGACTGGGAGCTTGCAGTGGTCGACAAATCTGAAGAAGACGAAGGGGTCTTGCGCAACTGGCGCTTGTCAATTGCTGGAGTGGCCTTAACGGAAATTAAAGTTCCAACAGGATTTACGCCCAACGGAGACGGAATCAACGATACTTGGACACTTCAAAACATCCAAGATGGAAGTCCGGAAATGCTCCATGCGCCCATAGCCCGTGTTGAGGTATACGATCGCGATGGAAAGTTGGTCTACAAATCCGAGCCGTATCAAAACGATTGGGAGGGCTTGCTGTCCAACGGAAACACCATAGCTCCAGGGACTTATGTTTACAAAGTCTTTTCGGTCAACAACCGTTTCCCTGCTCAAAAGGGATGGTTGTACATCAAGTATTGAACAATCCTTAATTTCCTTTGTGCTTTTTTAAAGAAAACACACTTTGTGCTGTTGAAATATTTTGAATTCAAAAAAATATTGTATTTTGAACCCCACAAACCAAACCAAATCCTCCCATGAAAAAACATTTAAGTATTTTAGCATTCCTATTGACAGGGCTTGCAACATTTGCCCAAACAACAGTTTCTGGAACTGTAGTAGACTCAAATTCAGGAAGTCCCATTCCTGGAGCCAACATTTCTGTGATTGGCGCAGCAGCGGGAACCTCCTCAGATTACGATGGAAAATTTTCCCTTCAAGTGAATCAAGAGGGTGCATTTAGCATCCAAGCCAGCAGCGTTGGATTTCAATCTGCGACCGTTAGAGTAACTGCAAACAGTCAAAACATCGAGATTTCTTTGCGAGAAGGAACTCAGTTAGACGAGGTAGTGGTTTCTGCCTCTCGAACACCAGAGCGGATTTTTGAATCGCCTGTGACCGTTGAAAAATTAGGTCTTGCAGAGATAAAAAACAGTACTTCCGCTAGCTTTTATGGTGGAATAGAAGGGCTTAAAGGAGTCCAAATAAACAAAGGTGGTATCTTTATGCAACAGATCAGTACACGTGGATTCTCGACGATTTACAACGAGGGTTTTGTGCAACTGGTAGACATGATGGACAACTCAGCACCTGGATTGAATTTTCCAATGGGAAATTTGTTGGGACTCAATGAATTGGATGTCAAAAGTGTGGAATTGATGCCTGGAGCCTCTTCCGCTTTGTACGGTGCCAACGCCATCAAAGGAATCTTGTTTATGAACAGTAAAAATCCATTTGAGCATCCTGGAATTAGTGCTTACGTCAAGTCGGGTGTCACCACTCAAGATGCAGGGGGATCCAATCCATACCAAGATTTAGGATTTCGAATAGCCCACAAATTTTCGGACAAGTTTGCGGCAAAAGTGTCTTTTTCTGCTGCTGAAGGAACCGACTGGAGCGCAGTTGATACTTCAGATTACAACGATGCGTCTAAATCACCATCGGACATTGATTACGATGGGACCAACATATACGGAGAACAATCCGGTAGTTTGACAGACGTATTTATAGGAGGATTGTTGGCCGCTGGACAACCAGATGAAGTTGTAGGAATTGCAAGCGGCGCCAATCCAACCTATTTTGCACCTACGAACGTTGCAAGTACAGGGTACGCCGAATCGGATTTGACAAATTACAAAGCGAAAAGTGTCAAAATGGATGCAGCCCTGCATTACAAAATATCCGAAAACACTCAGTTGAGCTGGAATTCCAAAATAGGAACCGGTAGTGCCATTCTTCAGGCGACCAACCGCAATGTGTTAAAGGATTTTGAATTGCAACAACACAAATTGGAATTGAATAGCAACAACTTGACCCTTCGAGCTTATGCGACTTTGGAAGATTCTGGAAACACCCATGACGCTTCTGCTTTGGCGGCGCGAATTGCCAATGCACAGCCAGGGGGAATTCAACAAGGATGGTACGGAACGTATTTGACGAATTATCTGGGGGTTATTGGAACTCAAATAAACGCTGCGGCACCTACTTTGTTGCCCGCAGTTGAGGGAATCAATACGCTTATTTTAGGACACCAATCTGACGCGTTGGCAGGAGCTGGTTTTCCTGCATCTGCAGACATGACAATTGATGATTTGCCAGGTGTCGATACAGCACAAGCTCATGCAATCGCTAGAGCAGCTGCAAATGCCAATATGTTGGTTCCGGGATCAGCTGAATTTGAAGAGGCCAAACAAGCCGCTATTGGAAAAGCGATTTCTGAAGGAGGTGCTGCCATTCAAGACCAATCCAAATCTTATAGTTTTGAAGGAAACTACAATTTAAAAGACATCATCAAATCTGCAGATGTCATCGTTGGAGCTTCTTATAAAATGTTCTCTTTGGAATCCAACGGAACATTGTTTACGGATTACGAGTCTCCAATCGAATACAACGAATACGGGATGTATGGACAAGCAGTGAAAAACCTCGGAAAAGTAAAGGTTACCGGTTCCTTGCGTTACGACAAAAGTGAATTTTTTGACGGAAACTTTACACCGAGATTGGGCTTGTTGTACAACTTTTCTGAAGACCAAAACATCCGTGTCTCCTACCAAACGGGCTTTAGAAACCCATCTTCACAAGATCAATTTATTGGTTTGAATGTAGGGTCTGCTATTTTGTTAGGTTCTTCATCTGACAATATTGATCGCTTCGTCATGGATGTGAAAGGAAACACCGTTACTGGGCAATATGTTTTTGACAATGCCTTGTCATTGAGCAGTGTGTTGGCCGGAGCTCCTGAGGCTGCGAACCTTAAGAATGTGGTGCCAGAACAAGTTGAATCTTTTGAGTTTGGGTACCGTCTTAACAATCCTGTTTTTAACGTGGATTTGAACGGTTACTTTAGCAAATACACCAATTTCTTAGCGGGACAAAATGTATTTGTTCCATTAGCCAATGGAGAGAGTCAGGTATTCCAAGTAGACGGAAATACGGACGAAGTGGTCAACACCTACGGAGCCAATTTGGGCATCAACACCCGTGTATTTGGAAAGGTAAAACTAGGATTGATTTACGAGTACAACAAAATGGACTACGATGCGCCTGCAAATTCTGATTACGAGCCTGGGTTCAATACCCCAGAAAACCGTGTGAAATTGAACATAGGCGTCAACAATATCATTGGAAAATTGAACGTTGGAATCAATGCGAGATGGAACGAGGAGTACTGGTACGAGTCTACCTTTGTAGATGCGATGGTGCCTGCAAATACTGTTTTCGATGTGCAAGCCAATTATCCAATATACGAATACACAACTCTAAAGGTAGGTGCCAGCAATTTGTTTGGATCGGATTACTTACAAATTCCTGGAAGTGGAATGATAGGACAACAATCGTATGTCTCATTGACCATGAACCTATAAATCCGAAGGGATTTTTAATTGCAAAACGCCCCGATCTTTTGGGGCGTTTTTTTATGCGTAAAAAACCCAAAATCCTTTTTTGTTTGTAAGTCAAAAATCCTATCTTTGCCCCTTGAAAAAAGGAGGGAATACTTCCACAACAATAGTTCTAACAAAATAACAGTCACAACAATGTCTAAATTAACAGGTAAAGTTACTCAGATTATTGGACCCGTAATTGATGTCGCATTTGCTACAGGTGAAGGTCTTCCACAAATTTTCGACTCTTTGGAAATTACAAGAGACAACGGTTCTCTTTTGGTTTTGGAAGTTGAACAACACATTGGAGAAGATACGGTTCGCTGTATCGCGATGGATTCTACAGATGGATTGAGCAGAGGTGTGGACGCCGTTGCTACTGGAAATCCTATTAAGATCCCTGTAGGAGACAACATCTACGGACGTTTGTTCAATGTAAACGGAGATCCTATTGACGGATTGAAAGCTTTGCCAAAAGACGGTGCCAACGGGATGTCTATCCACAGAGATGCACCTAGATTTGAAGACTTGTCTGTATCTACAGAAGTATTGTTTACAGGAATTAAAGTCATTGATTTGATCGAGCCTTACTCCAAAGGAGGTAAAATTGGATTGTTCGGGGGAGCCGGTGTAGGTAAAACCGTGCTGATTCAAGAGTTGATCAACAACATCGCAAAAGGACATGGTGGACTTTCAGTATTCGCAGGAGTAGGTGAAAGAACACGTGAAGGAAATGACCTGATGCGTGAAATGATTGAAGCTGGAATTATCCAATATGGAGAAAAATTCGAGCAGTCAATGGAAGAAGGTGGATGGGATCTTGAAAGCATCGACCATGAAAAAATGAAAACATCTAAAGTAACTTTTGTTTTCGGACAAATGAACGAACCTCCTGGGGCTCGTGCACGTGTTGCTTTGTCTGGACTTACGATCGCTGAATATTTCCGTGATGGTGCTGGAGACCCAACACAAGGAAAAGACGTCTTGTTCTTTGTAGACAATATATTCCGATTTACACAAGCGGGTTCTGAAGTGTCTGCCTTGTTGGGACGTATGCCTTCAGCGGTAGGATACCAACCTACTTTGGCAACAGAAATGGGAGCCATGCAAGAGCGTATTACTTCTACAAAAACAGGATCCATTACTTCTGTACAAGCGGTATACGTACCTGCAGATGATTTGACAGATCCAGCACCGGCAACAACCTTTGCCCACTTGGATGCAACCACGGTATTGTCTCGTAAGATTGCAGAGCTTGGAATTTACCCGGCGGTAGATCCATTGGACTCTACGTCTCGTATTTTGACAGCAGATATTTTAGGTGAAGAGCACTACAACTGTGCACAAAACGTAAAAGAATTGTTGCAACGTTACAAAGAATTGCAAGATATCATTGCCATTTTGGGAATGGAAGAATTGAGTGAAGAAGACAAAATGGTCGTTCACAGAGCGCGTAGAGCACAGCGGTTCTTATCACAACCTTTCCACGTAGCAGAACAGTTTACTGGAATTCCTGGAGTCTTGGTAGACATCAAGGACACCATCAAAGGATTCAACATGATTTTGAACGGTGAACTGGACCAATACCCAGAAGCAGCCTTCAACTTGAGAGGTTCTATCCAAGATGCAATTGATGCTGGAGAAAAAATGTTGGCGGAAGCTTAAGTCTTAAGAATTTAATTTTTAATTAAAAACGATGTTTTTAGAAATTGTATCTCCTGAAGCGACCTTATTTGGTCAAGAAGTTACCGCCGTTTCCGTACCTGGAATCAATGGTGAATTTCAAATGTTAAACAATCACGCGGCCATTGTTTCAGTATTGGGCAAAGGCACAGTTAAAATACAAGGAGATGCCTTAGAAATTGCAGAAGAGTTTCAAGCAAACTTTCAAAAAGAGGGTGCAAACTACTCAATTGCAATCAACAGCGGAACAGTTGAAATGAAAGAAAACAAGGTGGTGGTTTTGGTAGACTGATGCCATCCCTATTAATTTTACAAAACTCCGAGGCGACTCGGAGTTTTTTTATGCCTTTTTTTTTGAATGTCCTTCCAAAAGAGATTTCACCCAAAACAGACTTGAAACAAATACAATGCAGATTGTTTTTTTGAGGAGTGCGTACAACTTCTTCGGAAGTTCATTAATTTAGCACTTTCATCAAAAGCCAAGTCAAAAGGAGTTGTCCTATGAGCAGATTTCCAAAAGAACTGAGAAATAAAGTACAAGAACGAAAAGACAACAATGCGCATCGGGTTTTGTCTTGTTCGTCAGCCACTGTTGATTTCGCTTCGAATGATTACTTGGGATTTGCCAAAAGCCCTAACATTCAGGAAAAAGCACGCCTTCGCCTTCAAAACGAGACCTTTGTAAATGGAAGCTCTGGTTCCCGTTTGCTTTCGGGCTCCCACCCTTTGCATGATGAGGTAGAAACAATGTTGGCATCAGTTCACAATGCCGAAGCGGCCCTGTTGTACAATTCTGGATACGACGCCAACGTTGGATTGTTTTCTGCGGTTTTGCAAAAGGGAGCAACGGTTTTGTACGACGCTTTGATCCATGCTTCTATTAGAGACGGCATCCGATTGTCCAATGCCAATGCTTACAAATTTCAGCACAACTCATTGCAAGACTTGGAAAAGAAATTCGCAAAGTGCAAAGGCCCTGTATACATTGCTGTGGAAGCCGTCTACTCCATGGACGGGGACTGCGCTCCATTGGAAGCTTTGGTGGCTTTTTCCAAACGCAACAACTGCTATTTGATTGTAGACGAGGCACATTCCAATGGGGTTTTTGGAGAAAGAGGGACAGGCTTGCTTCAAAAACTAAATTTAGAAAACGAAGTTTTTGCGCGGGTACACACCTTTGGAAAAGCCTTGGGTTGTCATGGGGCTGTTGTTTTGGGAGCTCCTGAATTGCGGGACTACCTGATCAATTTTTCCAGGTCTTTTATTTACACCACAGCCGCTTCCTTACATACCGTGGCAGTCATAGCGGCCGCTTACCAAGAATTGGAGCAAAGTCCTGCGCTTCAAAAATTGCATTCGAACATTTCTTTTTTTAAGGAAACGGCAAAGGCATGCCACCTCACTTCTTTTTTTATTGAAAGTTCCAGTGCCATACAGTCCTGTGTTTTTCCAGGAAATGAGCGGGTCAAAAAAATGGCAAGACATCTGCGTACCTCAGGGTTTGAAGTCAAAGCGGTTTTGGCACCTACCGTTCCCCAAGGCCAAGAACGCATGCGCTTTTGCCTTCACAGTGACAATACCTTTGAAGAAATAGAAGAAGTCCTGCGGCAATTGGCTATTTTTGCCAAGGCCTAATCACAAAAATACACCACCATTCGACACCTAAATTCAACCATGCCAAAGCAGCTTTTTATCACCGGAATATCAACAGATGTAGGAAAAACAATTGCCTCAGCCATCGTGACAGAGGCTTTGAAAGCCGATTATTGGAAGCCCATTCAGGCGGGAGACCTTGAGCATTCCGACACCCACAAGGTACAGCAATTGATTTCCAACACACACACACAATTTCACCCCAATAGCTATGCTTTGAAAACACCGATGAGTCCACATGCAGCTGCTGCCATCGATGGCCTTGTCATTCAAAAAAAAGAAATCCTCCCCCCAGAAACAGCAAACCACCTCGTCATCGAAGGAGCAGGAGGGCTTTTGGTGCCATTGAACGACACGGAAACCGTATTGGATTTGATACAGGACCACCACAAAGTCATTGTTGTTTCGCGTCACTATTTGGGAAGCATCAATCACACCTTGTTGACACTTCGAATGCTGCAAGCAAAAGGATTGGATGTGGCCTTGCTTTTTAGTGGAAATACCCATCCGCCGACAGAAACCGTGATTCAAAAAATGACAGGGGTTCGTGTGCTGGGAAATATTTACGAAGAAAAGGTCTTTTCAAAAGAGGTCATCGCGCGCTACGCCGACACCTTTCGAGAAGTCCTCTGCGATTTTATAAATGCTTAATTTTAGGAATTGTCAAAGACAATAGAACGATACAGCAATACCATGAGTACACTTTCAGAAAGAGATCAAAAACACCTGTGGCATCCTTTGACCCAACACAAGTTGCACGCGAACCACATTCCAATCACCAAAGCGGAAGGAGCACTTTTGTACGATGACCAAGGCAAGGCCTATATCGATGGCATTGCCTCTTGGTACACCTGTATGTACGGGCATTGCAACCCACACATCATCAAAAAGGTTACGGCCCAACTTTCAAAGCTGGACCAAGTAGTTTTTAGCGGTTTTACGCACGAACCTGCCATCGAAATGTCGGAAGCCTTGATGCGGATTTTACCTGACAACCAACAAAAACTGTTTTTTTCAGACAACGGTTCCACTGCTGTTGACGTCGCCATCAAAATGGCTTTGCAATACCATTTCAATCAGGGAAATAAACGCAGCAAGATCATCGCTTTGGAACAAGCATTCCACGGAGATACCTTTGGCGCCATGTCTGTCTCGGGACTTTCTGTATACAACGGTCCTTTTGAAGACTTTTTGTTGCAGGTCGACCGCATCGAAGTCCCTACACAAACCAATTTTGAACAGGTAAAAACCCGTTTTGAAAAGCTCTTAAAAACGGGCGAAGTAGCGGCTTTTATTTTTGAGCCTTTGGTACAAGGAGCAGCAGCCATGAACATGTACGAGGCATCTTTGTTGGACGAACTGATCGCGATGGCGCGCAAGCACCAGGTGTTGTGTATCGCAGATGAGGTGATGACGGGTTTTGGAAAAACGGGGAAAAATTTTGCCTCCGAATATTTAAAAAACAGCCCTGACATTCTTTGCCTTTCCAAGTCTTTGACGGGCGGACTGGTGCCTATGGCTTTGACCAGCTGTACACAAGCCATTTTCGATGCATTTTATGACGACGCGCTCGGCAAGGGTTTTTTTCACGGACACACCTATTCGGCCAATCCCTTGGGTTGTACTGCTGTCTTGGCGGGAATTGAATTGTTAACTTCTGTAGAGATGCAGGCCAACATACAGCGCATTGCGCAGCAGCACCGTGCTTTTGAAAAGAAAATAAAAACACATCCAAAGGTAAAAGCGACCCGGCATTTGGGTGTTATTTTTGCTTTGGACATGGCAGTAGCAATGGAGCGTTACGGCAGTTTGAGAGACGAATTGTTTCACTTTTTTATGGACCGAGGCGTTTGCCTGCGTCCTTTGGGAAACACCCTGTATATCTTGCCACCCTTTGTCATCTCAGACGCACAGTTGCAGAAAACCTACCAGGTCATCGAAGCGGCTTTGGAGCGATTTGGCAATTGACCTTTGAATAAAAAGATGGAATCGCACGCGAAACTTCTTTTTTTATTTTGTTGAAAAAGTTCTTTTTTCAATGTTTTTTTCTGCTCCAAATCCCCCATTATTTTAGTACTTTTACTTTCTAATTATTAATTTTTACAAGCGATCCACTATGGCAAACGATACAAAAGAGAAAGAGGCAAAATTAAAAGCGTTGCAAATGACGCTTGACAAGCTCGATAAAACCTACGGAAAAGGAGCCGTGATGAAGATGGGAGACGTGGCACATGAAGATGTAGATGCCATCTCTTCAGGATCCCTTGGGCTGGACCTCGCCTTAGGAGTTGGCGGATATCCGAGAGGGAGAGTGATTGAAATTTACGGACCGGAATCTTCCGGAAAAACCACCTTGACCATCCACGCCATTGCCGAAGCTCAAAAAGCTGGAGGCATCGCCGCTTTTATCGATGCAGAGCATGCATTTGATCGGTTTTACGCAGAAAACCTGGGGGTAGATATTGACAATTTGATCATTTCACAACCCGATCACGGAGAACAAGCTTTGGAGATTACAGAAAATTTGATTCGTTCTGGAGCCGTTGACATCGTTGTCATCGATTCAGTAGCTGCACTGACGCCAAAAAGTGAAATCGAAGGGGAGATGGGAGATTCCAAAATGGGCTTGCACGCGCGATTGATGTCGCAAGCGTTGCGGAAATTGACAGGGACAATTAGCAAAACAAACTGTACGGTCATCTTTATCAACCAGTTGCGTGAAAAGATTGGGGTCATGTTTGGAAATCCGGAAACCACAACGGGTGGAAACGCCTTGAAATTTTATGCATCGGTTCGTTTGGACATTCGCAGAAGGACGCAGATCAAAGACGGAGACCATGTGATTGGAAATAGCACCAAAGTAAAAGTGGTAAAAAACAAGGTGGCACCTCCTTTTCAAATGGCGGAATTTGACATCATGTACGGACAAGGCATCTCAAAAGTGGGTGAAATTTTGGACATCGGAGTCAACTACGGCATCATCAAAAAGAGCGGTTCTTGGTTTAGCTATGGGGACACCAAGCTCGGTCAAGGGAGAGACGCTGTGAAAAGCTTGATCAAAGACAATCCTGAATTGGCGGAAGAACTCGAAGCCAAAATCAAAGAAGCCATCGAAAACCAAGAATAGAACTTTTAAAAGATTCAAAAAAAAGAGCTGCTTGTAAAAACAGCTCTTTTTTTTGAATTATATTTGATGAAAAGGACCTGTTTTTTTTACATTGGATACGCTGAATACCATCTATTTGTTTTGAAACATTGGGCGGTATTATCAAGGATTTTGAAAAAATTTCGTAAAAAAATACACACGTGTTAGCAGTAAAGAACATCACATTTGCCTACGAAGAAACGGAGGTAGTCAAAAATTTTTCTTTTGAAGTCAAAAGAGGTGCATATTTGGCAGTTGTCGGCGAAAGTGGTTGTGGAAAAAGCACTTTGCTCGAATTGATTTACGGATTGCTCGCTCCGAAAACTGGAGAAATTTACTGGGGAGAAACACGTCTGTTGGGCCCCGATTTTCATTTGGTTCCTGGCGAACCTTTTGCAAAGTACCTCTCCCAAGATTTTGATTTGATGCCCTTTACGACCGTGGCTGAAAACATCGGTAAATTTCTGCCCAACCGCTACCCAAAAGCCAAGAAAGAACGCATTGAAGAACTGTTGGAAGTAGTGGACATGCAGCCTTTTTCAGAGGTGAAAGTTAAAAAGCTAAGTGGCGGTCAAAAACAGCGGGTGGCTTTGGCTCGGGTATTGGCAAAAGAGCCGGAATTGTTGCTTTTGGACGAGCCGTTTAGTCACATCGACAATTTTAGAAAACACCCCCTGCGACGTCGTCTTTTTCGCTACCTCAAAGAACGGAAAATCACTTGTTTGGTCGCTACCCATGACACGACAGATGCCCTCTCTTTTGCAGATCGAATTCTCGTCATGAAATCTGGAAAATTAGTGGTGGATCAAGCGCCTCAGGAACTGTACCAACAACCCAAGTCACGCTACATCGCCTCTTTTTTTGACGAAGTCAACGAACGGGGGCTTTCCGAGTTTGTTCCATCAGACAACTCCGGGAAAAATGTGTTGCTGTACCCCAACGAACTAAAAGTCGTAGACAATTCGCCTGTAAAAGTGGAGGTGCTGACTTCTTATTTCAAACAAGGCTTTTTTTTAGTTGAAGCGCTGTGGAACGAAACCCCTATTTTATTTACCCATCCTGCAAGTTTGGAGGTTGGACAAATCGTTTGTTTGGAAGTCGCTGAAGCGCTGTTGCAAACAAGAGCGGTTTGACACCCCGGATTGCTTTTATGAAGGGAGGTTTCGAAAAATTTAGTATTTCAGTTTGAACTTGATATAGGTAATTGCCTTGTCAATTTCTAAGTACTGCTTTTCATAGAAAGTCTGGGTGTGTAAGACCACTTCTGGTGCGTGGGGGTTGTTGTAGATGTCGTGGTGCGCATACAGGACTTCTTGTCCTTGTCCGTGGAGCAAACCAAGAGTGTATCCATGCATAAATTCACTGTCCGTCTTCAAATGAACAATTCCTTCTTCGTGCAATACATGGTGGTATTTTTTTAAAAAATCTTCGTTGGTCAAACGGTGTTTGGTTCGTTTGTATTTGATTTGAGGATCTGGAAAAGTAATCCAGATTTCAGAGACTTCATTTTCTGCAAAACAACAATCGATCAGTTCTATCTGCGTTCGAACAAAAGCGACATTGTCCATCTTTTCTTCCAAAGCTGTTTTGGCACCTCTCCAAAACCGAGCCCCTTTGATGTCAATTCCAATAAAATTGATCTCTGGGTTTTTTTTGGCCAATGCAATGGTGTATTCCCCTTTGCCACAGCCCAATTCTAAGACAATCGGGTTGTCATTTTTAAAAAACAGCTTCCATTTTCCTTTGTGAGGGAAATCAGAAGTCACTTCTTCACGACTTGGTTGAATGACATTTGCAAACGTTTCATTTTCGTTGAAACGTTTCAGTTTGTTTTTGCTTCCCAAAAGAGCGGCTTATTTAGGAAGGTCTTCCGTTCCTTCTTTTTTGAACTTTACAGACTCGTTCATCCAGTAGCCCAATAGGACAAAGAAGATGGCGATAAATACAAAGTTTGGAATGTTTGAAATCCACCAGTTGTCAGCGCTTTTCAATGCATTGAAAGGGGCAAAAAGACTATTTGTGAATACGTCTCCAATCACTCTAAATATGTTGTTTGCTATCATAACTTGAATTATCTTTACCCTGCAAAAATATAAAAAAGGATCGATGCTCACCAATTTTTTTAGCAAAACAAACCCTGTAAATGCCTTGGTCTTGGGAATCTTGTTTTGTTTGTTGTTTTTCACCTCTCTTTTTACCAAAGAGGCGTTCTTTTTTTCAGGGACAATGGTGTTGAAAAACGCGGGTTACTTGTTGTCCAATTTGTTGTTTTTGTTTCTTTCGGGTACAGCCCTTTACAGGAGTAAATTGGACAATGGAACGGTTTATGCCTCTTTTATTTTGATTCTATTTTACGGTCTTTTTCCCAGTGCTTTTCAGTCGGTGACCCCTCTTTTATTGCTTTTGCTTTGGACGCTGATGTATTTGAGAATTTTAGATTTGGGTCGGGTGATGGCTCCGGACCGCATCCTTTTTGATGCGGGATTGTGTGTCGGTCTTTCTTTTTTGTTTTTCAAGGGGGCCTTGTTACTCATTTTATGGCTCTTGCTTGCCTTGTTTGTTTTTAAGAAGGCAAACCTACGAAACTCATTGATTTGCCTTGTTGGTTTTTCAGTACCTGTGTGGTTCTTTTTCGTCTATTGTTTCTTTGTTGAAAATCCGATACTGTTTCACAATCTTTTTGTTTTTGAGTCAGGGTTTGATTGGGCTCTTTATAAAACCAAAGGTTACGCAATTCCCCTTTCGGTTCTTTTTGTTCTCAACACTTTGGCAGTGTTTGTAACATTGCCGAACGTTTTGTCGCGAAATACCTCTTTTAGGAGGCACTACTTATTGCTTGTTTTTATGTTTTTTATAGGTTTGGGAATGATCTTTCTGACCTCCGAAAAAAATGGATCTGAATTGAGTTTCCTCTTTCTTCCTTCCAGTGTGCTCATCGCAACTTTTGTAGACAAGAGCTCTAAAAAATGGGTAAAGGAATTGTTGTTGTTTAGTTTGGCGGCATTTTCTGCGCTGTGGCTCTTGCTCTAATACAAGCGAGCACCCTTGTCTTTTCTCCCCTTCCTAGGTCTCATGTTCACTGGCACGAAGAACTTCTGCCACCACTGTTTCAGGCGAGATGGTTTGCATCACATTTTCGTATCCGGGCAGCATTTTATTGCCAAACACTGTGTAGGGAATGTGTGGGTACTTTTTCAAATCAGGGAGCAGGTTGTTTTCGTGCGTTTGTTGAAACGGCGCAAAGCCTGCGTAGGGATGGGTGCCTCCCCAAAGCGTTACCGTAGGGACCCCATACAAGGCTGCAAAATGTCCGTTGCCTGAGTCCATGCTCAGCATGCAATTCAAATGCGAGATCAGGAACAGTTCTTCTTTTAATTGCAGTTTTCCGGCCATGCATTGCACATTTTCGAATTTTTTTTCAAGGCTTTTTAAAACAGTGATTTCCTCTTTTCCTCCACCAAATAAAAGGAGCTGCACGTTTGGAGTCTTTGAGAGTTTTAGAAGCACGAGTTTCATCAAATCCAACGGGTAGGTTTTGGACAGGTGTTGCGCAAAAGGAGCAATGCCGATGTATTTCATTCCTGCTTTGAATCGGATTTGCCTTTTCAAGGCAGTGGGCAATGCAAGGGGAGCTGGAAAAGGTGTTTGGGACAAATCCACTTCGAGCTCGAATTTCCGAAACACATCTGCTGCACGTTCATGACTTGTTTTTAGCGGTGTAAACACTTTGTTTTCAAGTCGTGTCAAGGCCTTTTTTTCTGCCCTTCCTTTGTCCAGTCGAAAGGTTTGGGTGCCGCAAAAAAACAAAGACAAGAGCCGAGATCGAAGGACGTTGTGAAGGTCTGCGATTCCATCAAAACCGAGGGGTTTGAGTTCTTTGTAAAGCCGGTAAATTCCTCGAAACCCTTTGTGACTCCCTTGGGTGTCAGCCGCGTAAAAAGAAACCTTGGGAAATTCTTCAAAGAGAGGCGCCAAAAAAGATTTGGAAAGGACGGTGATTTTAAGACTTGGGTGCTGCGCCAGCAATGCGCGAAGTACGACAGCAACCATGGCCACATCTCCCATGGCGGAGAGACGAATCACCAACAAGTGTTTTGTTTTTTCTTTCATCAATGCGAATCTTTGAAACACAAAAGTACCATTTTAGTTTGGACTCATAAAAGGAATGCTGTTTTCCCTACTTCCAAAGAAAAAAACACGGCCCTTCCTTTGTCCTATTTTCTATAAGACTCTCAATTAAAAACTGTAAATTTGCTTAATTTTAGCAACAAAAGATGATACAATCAATGACAGGCTATGGCAAATGTGTTTTGCATTTGCCTAGAAAAAAAGTGACCGTCGAAGTCAAGTCGCTCAACAGTAAAAATTTGGATTTGAATACCAGAATGCCTTCCTATTACAAGGAAAAGGACATGGAGGTGCGCAAAAAACTCGCCAAGAGCCTGATGCGAGGGAAGGTTGATTTTTCCATCTATGTTGAAACCACTTCAGGAGAATCTCAAAATGCCATCAACAAGCAGGTGGTGTCAAGTTATATAGAGGAACTCAAAGCCATGAGTTCAGGAGACGAAATTCACTTTTTGGAAATCGCCATGCGGCTCCCGGACGCTCTAAAAGTTGTTCGAGAAGAATTGGATGCTGGTGAATGGCAACTCATCTCGGAGGGTATTGACAAAGCCTTGCTTGAGATTGTGCAATACAGAAAAGACGAAGCCTTTTCTTTGGAGGATGATTTTAAGTTGCGCATTGCGAACATTCAAAACTACCTCGAAGAAATCAAACAATTGGATGCACAACGCTTGTCAAATGTGAAAGTGCGCTTGAGAAAAGCTGTTGACGAGCTGAAAGTGTCCATCGATGAAAACAGGTTCGAACAAGAACTCATCTACTACCTTGAAAAACTAGACATCAACGAAGAAAAAGTCCGTTTGGCAAACCATTTGGACTATTTCCTCAAAGAGCTTTCCAACGACCATTCCGATGGGAAGAAGTTAGGTTTTATTGTTCAAGAAATCGGGAGAGAAATCAATACCACCGGTTCCAAATCCAACGATGCTGCCATGCAACAAGTGGTGGTTCAGATGAAAAATGAATTGGAGAAAATAAAAGAACAAGTTTTGAACATTTTATAGAGACCAATACAAAAATTCGAAAAACTACAATGCAGACACCCGAAAACCAACCGTTTGAAATTTCCTTAAAAAAAGGAAAACTGTTCGTCTTTTCTGCACCTTCTGGGTCGGGAAAAACAACGATTGTAAAACACCTGCTGTCGCAAAAAGAATTGGACTTGGACTTTTCGATTTCTGCCACCTCACGACCCCCTCGTGGAAAAGAGCAAGACGGAGTTGATTATTATTTTTTGGACAAGACTGTTTTTCAAAAGCACATTGACAATGGCGATTTTTTGGAGTGGGAAGAAGTGTATACGGATCATTTTTACGGAACTTTAAAGGCTGAAGTGGAACGCATTTGGAGCATGGGCAAGCATGTGGTATTTGACATTGATGTGGTCGGCGGCTTGAACATCAAAGCACAATTTCCTGAAAACACCCTGTCTGTATTTGTAAAACCGCCTTCCTTGGACGAAATGGAACGCCGTCTTCGAAACCGAAAAACGGACTCCGAATCCAAGATTTTAGAACGCGTAGGCAAAGCAGCAAAAGAAATTGCATACGCCGATGATTTTGACGTGGTTTTGATCAATGATTCTTTGGAAATCGCAAAACAAGAAGCCGTTCAATTGGTGGTGAATTTTTCAAAAAAATAGGTTTCAGAAAAAGACTCTTAAGCGCACGGAAAACCATAAAAACAAGTTGACATGAACAACATCGGTCTGTATTTTGGAACGTTCAACCCCATTCATGTTGGGCATCTCATTATCGCAAACCATTTGGTGGAACACACCGATTTGGATGCGGTTTGGATGGTGGTTACGCCTCGAAGCCCTTTTAAAAAGAAGGCCACTTTGCTTGACAATTACGAACGTTATGACTTGGTTTACAAAGCGACAGCGCCGTATCCGTTGCTCCAACCGACCGATATTGAATTTGGACTGCCACAGCCTTCTTATACCATCAATACCTTGGCGTATCTCCAAGAAAAACACCCAGACAAGAAATTCAGTCTGATCATGGGGGAAGACAATTTACAGGGTTTGCACAAATGGAAAAACCACGAAGAAATCCTAAAGAACCACTCCATTTACGTCTATCCTCGTGTCAGTAACAATTCCAAAAAAGCACAAGTAACTTCTGAAAACATCCACCACATCGCCGCTCCGATTGTGGAGATTTCCTCTACGCACATTCGAAAGGCTATTAAAGCCGGCAAAAATGTGCGTCCATTACTTCCAGAAGCAGTTTGGAAGTACATCTCTGAAATGAATTTATTCAAGAAATAAGAGGCCTGCTCATCCTTGCATTTTGAGATTCATTTTTCTCAATGATAGGACAGAAAAATCAATTTCCAAATTCTTTAAAAAACTATTGGGTTTGCCTATATTTGTCCTCTAACAATGGCCAAACAAAATAAAAATACCAACAAGCTTAAAAACAAGCTGACCAAGAAATTTCGCTTGGTGGTTTTGAACGAGGATTCTTTTGAAGAGCGTTTTTCCTTCAAGTTGACCCGCTTGAATGTCTTTGTCTTGGGCGGAGTTTTCAGCGTATTGTTGATTGCTTTGACCGTTTTGTTGATTGCGTTTACTCCAATCAAAGCTTACATTCCCGGTTTTTCTTCTACCCAATTGAAACGGCAAGCCTCACAACTGTTTTACAAAGTAGATTCCTTACAAGTTCAAATTTCGACCCTCAAAAAATTCACAGAAGCCATCCGCCCCATTCTGATTGGAGAGGAAACAACTGTAGCGATGCAGCTCCCGTTTACGGAAAAGGACTACGTAAACCTGCCAAATACATTCCACTTTACAGACAACGACTCGCTCAACAAAGTGCTTCAAAAGGTTCGTTTGCAGTTAGACAGCACCCTCCAGTCACATTACCAAAAAGAAAAAAACCTGCTCTTAAAACGCAACAAAGAAAGTCAAGAAAGTCTCATTGCTGAAAATGACAGCCTTTCGCAACAACTTCAGAACAACTATGAATTGTTGAAGCAAAAAGAAGATTCTCTTCAAAAGTTTCAATCAGCATTCTACAAATCAGAGAGCTCTTTAATGACATCCAGTCCAACGGGGAAAAAATCAAAGCGGGAATACCAAGCCTCCCTGTCGAAATCCTACCGACAAAGTGAAATGAAACTGAAGGCACAGCACGACAAAAAAACAGCGCAATTGCAAGACAGTTTGACTTTAAAGGAGTATCTTTTAGACAGTCTTAGAGCGTATGTCTTAGCACAGCAGCGAAAAGTGGGCGAACTTTCTGACGAAATACCTTTTCAAGACATTGAGGCTTCAGAAGAAGCCTTGCTAATTGCCTCCAAGAGAGATTCTTTGTTTCGAGAAGCAGTGGAAAGAGAAGACCGTTTTAGCTTGTTTGACTACAAAACCGACAAGGTAGATTTGGTCTTTTTTGCGCCGGTCAAGGGAATTCTAACAGAAAGCTACAACGTCAAAGAAAAACACTATGCTGTGGACATTGCAGTACCCAAAGGGACTGCTGTAAAAGCCATTGCAGACGGGACCGTTGTGTTTTCAGCTTGGACTGCAGGGACAGGTTATGTGGTCATTATAGAACATACAAACAAGTATTTGTCTGTGTACAAACACAACGAAATAATTTATAGAGAACAAGGAGATCTAATCAAATCGGGGGAGGTCATCGCTTTGGCGGGTACAAGTGGAGAATACAGTACCGGCCCACATTTGCATTTTGAAATGTGGTTTCAAGGCTATCCGGTGAACCCTGAAAATTTTATTGAATTCGAGTAATGAGTATCAAAGCAGCCTTTGCAATTCCATTTGCAAAATTCGTTCATAATAAAGTGCAGAAATGGGCACAGAACCCCATCAAGACACAGGAGAAAGTGTTCCAGAATTTGATTTCGGAAGCCAAAAATACGGCCTTCGGAAAAGACCATCAATTTGCGTCTATTTCTAATTACGAGGACTTTAAAAGCAAGGTGCCTGTTGTGGAATACGAAGCCCTTCGGCCTTATGTAGAAAGAGTAATTGCTGGAGAAAACGATGTCTTGTGGAAAGGAAGACCCCTTTATTTTGCCAAAACTTCTGGAACCACTTCCGGCGCCAAATACATTCCCATCACTAAAGAATCCATGCCCACGCATATCAAGTCTGCTCGCAATGCCATGCTCTTGTACATTGCAGAAACGGGTGATACTTCTTTCGTAGACGGCAAAATGATCTTTTTACAAGGAAGCCCTATTTTGGAAGATCAAAAAGGCATCAAACTCGGAAGGTTGAGTGGAATTGTAGCGCACTATGTGCCAAAATACTTGCTCAAAAACCGATTGCCATCTTGGGAAACCAACTGCATTCAAGATTGGGAAACCAAAGTCGATGCCATTGTAGAAGAAACCCTACAAGAAGACATGACGGTCATCAGTGGCATTCCTTCTTGGGTACAAATGTATTTTGAGAAATTGTACGAAAAAACAGGCAAGACGGTTTCCGAACTGTTTCCCAAATTCAATTTCTTTATTTATGGAGGCGTCAATTTTGAACCTTACAAAAACAAATTTGAATCTTTGATTGGCAGAAAAATTGCCTATGTAGAGCTGTATCCGGCATCGGAAGGATTCATTGCTTTTCAAGACAGTCAAACGGCAAACGGCATGTTGTTGCTATTGGACAACGGTATTTTCTACGAATTTATTCCCGCCAATGAATTCCATGAGGAAACCCCGACGAGAGTTTCTCTAAAAGACGTGCAATTGGGTGTCAATTATGTCATTATTCTAAACACCACCGCCGGCTTGTGGGGCTACAACATTGGAGATACAGTCGAGTTTACAAGCCTTGCACCTTACCGAGTGAAAGTGACAGGTCGCATCAAACATTTTATTTCTGCTTTTGGAGAACACGTCATTGGAAAAGAAGTCGATCAAGCCTTGAAAGATGCTGTCGAAGGAACAGACGTGGTCATCAGCGAATTTACCGTAGCACCTCAAGTAGAACCTGAAAATGGCTTGCCCTACCACGAGTGGTTTGTCGAATTTGAAAAAGAACCCGAAGACCTAGAAAGTTTTGCTGCTGAGATAGATGCATCTTTGCAAACGCAAAACATCTATTATTTTGACCTGATTGAAGGAAAAGTATTGCGCCCTCTTTTGATCCGAAAAGTGGCAAAGGGAGGCTTTCATGCTTATATGAAATCCATAGGGAAGTTTGGAGGACAAAACAAAATCCCCCAACTGTCTGACAACCGTAAAATCGCACAAGTACTGGAAACATTTTTAGAAACCTAAAGGGATGAGAGTAGCAGCGACCAATATTGGAGAGCGAAAAAAAGTAGATTGGAAGGGGACAATCTTGGATACAGGGATCTTTAAAAAACCCGTTTCTGCGATTGTACTTGGCCAAGAAGACGTTGTTGACGACCAAGTCATCGATCGCAAGCACCACGGAGGAACCAACAGAGCCCTCTATGTATACAGCGCCGACCACTATCCTTTTTGGAAAGTGCGTTTCCCCAATTTAGATTGGGATTTTGGCATGTTTGGTGAAAATCTTTCTGTGGAAGGCTTGGACGAGACACAAATACATGTAGGGAGCCGTTACCAAGTTGGGGAAGCAATCATTGAAGCCACGGAACCGAGAGATCCCTGTGTGAAATTGGGCATGCGTTTCAACGATGCGAAAATCATCAAACAATTTTGGAAAGAATCCAAAAGTGGTGTCTATTTTAAAGTTCTCCAAACAGGATCCGTAAAAGCGGGAGATGTACTGACGCTACTCGAAGAAAAAAAAGACAACAAGACCATTGCTGAGGTCTACGAAGCAAGAAAATAAAAACTTAAAATTAACGAGAATGACCATACACAAAGTAGCACTGAATTGGAAAGGAAAGATGCATTTTGAGTCCGAAGGACCCGGAGGAACCGTTGCCATTGACGGTGCTGAAGAGTTTGGAGGCGAAGGTAAAGGTGTCCGCCCAAAAGCGATGATGCTCTCGGCATTGGCAGGTTGTGCAGGAATGGACATCTCTTCTTTGTTGAAAAAAATGAGAGCGGAGGTCGCTCATTTTTCCATTGATGTGGAAGGAGAATTGACCGAAGAACACCCAAAAACCTACCGCAGCGTATCAGTCACGTTTAAATTTTACGGCTCCGATTTTAAAAAATCAAAAATTGAGAAAGCCGTTGATCTCTCCGTTACCCAATATTGTGGGGTGATGGAAATGTTCCGACAATTTGCAGAGGTCATCGTGCATACGGAATACATCGAGCAGTAGGCCACACTCCGCAAAATATTTGGGGAGTGACAAGAAATTATAAACGGATAAGAGACCGCCATGCGTTGGAACCTTCAAACAGCACCCGACTCCCAAAAAGTCCGAGCCCTTTCAAAAGCTTTGGGCGTGGAAAGCACCCTTACCAAATTGTTGGTGCAAAGAGGAATTGAAACCTTTGAAGCTGCCAAAGCTTTTTTCCGACCAAGTCTGGACCAACTGCACGACCCGTATTTGATGCAAGACATGGACCTTGCGGTGGCTCGTATTGAAAGCGCTGTACAGCAAGGTCAAAACATCCTTGTCTACGGAGATTACGACGTAGACGGCACTACTTCTGTTTCCTTGCTTTCTTCCTACCTTTTGGAAACCTACGCACAGGTCACTACCTACATTCCCGACCGTTACCAAGAAGGCTATGGCATCTCTTACCAAGGAATTGATTTTGCATCGGACAACGACATCTCTTTGATCATCGCATTGGACTGTGGCATCAAAGCCCTTGAGAAGGTTGCCTATGCGACAGAAAAAGGCATCGATTTTATCATCTGCGACCACCACCGCCCCGGACCAGAAATCCCAAAGGCAGTTGCCGTTTTGGACCCCAAAAGGAATGACTGTCATTATCCCTATGACGAGCTTTGTGGGTGTGGAGTAGGTTTCAAACTGATCCAAGCTTTGGCAAAATCCAAAGGGCAAGATTTTCAAGAATTGCTGCCCTATTTGGACTTGGTAGCTACCGCCATCGCTGCTGACATCGTTCCCATGACGGGGGAAAACAGAATTCTCGCATACCACGGATTGCAGGTCATCAATCAAAACCCACGTCCCGGAATCCAAGCGTTGCTCCAACAGGTAGCCAAAACTACTTTTACCATCACAGATGTGGTCTTTGTGATCGCTCCGAGAATCAATGCCGCAGGAAGGATGAAACACGGTTTGCACGCGGTGGACTTGCTCACAGAATCCAATCTGGAAAAAGCCCAAAAATTTGCAGCTGCCATCGAGACCTACAATTCTGACAGAAAAGATCTCGATAAAAAAATAACCGAAGAAGCATTGCAGCAAATCAAAGACCTCCAAGAAGAGGAGCGCTTCACTTCGGTGGTCTACAAAGCAGATTGGCACAAAGGGGTTATCGGAATCGTGGCTTCCCGACTGATTGAAAACCATTACCGTCCGACGTTGGTATTTGCCAAAAGCGGCGACACCTTAGCGGCCTCTGCTCGGTCTGTAAAAGGCTTTGATGTCTACAAGGCATTGGAAGCCTGTAGCGAATACATTGAACAATTTGGAGGACACAAATACGCAGCGGGATTGACTTTGCTGCCAGAGAACTATGAACCCTTCAAAGCCGCCTTTGAAGAAGTGGTAAAAAACACCCTTCCTCCCGCATTGAGAACCCCAGAGATAAAAATCGACAGCGAGCTCAATTTGTCTGAGATCAGTCCTAAGTTTTTTAGAATTTTAAGCCAAATGGCTCCTTTTGGACCTGCGAACATGCACCCCGTTTTTATGGCGAGCGGTCTGAGGGACAACGGTTATGGAAAGCAGGTTGGAGAGGACAAAAGTCATCTAAAACTGAGTATTTTGTCGGGTGCAGACCCCAAAACCTATCCAGCCATCGGATTTGGATTGGGAGACAAACATGCATTGGTTCAGAAAAGCAATGCTTTCAAAGCCGCCTTTACCTTGGACGAAAACCATTGGCAAGGGCACACCACCTTGCAGCTGGTTCTCAAGGACATCGAAATGGAAGGGTGACGCTGAAGGAGTTCTCTTTTGAAGAAGCATTTCGGGTTACCCAATTTTGTATTCAAAAGATTTTAAGGTACCAATAATCAATTCAATGCATTCTTTCATTTGAGTTTCGGTAATTACCAAAGGAGGGGCAAAGCGAATGGTGTTTCCATGTGTAGGTTTTGCCAGCAAACCGTTTTCCATCAAGGCCACACAGATCTCCCAAGCCGTTGAACTTTCTGGGCTGTCGTTGATCTCAATGGCATTTAGGAGACCGCGCCCTCTCACTTCTTTGATTGTTTTAGAATCTTTTTTAAATGCCTCCATCTCACTTCGAAACAGCTTTCCAAGCTGCCGTGCATTTTGAATTAAGTGTTCCTGAGCGACTATTTCTAGTGCTTTGGTCGCCACTACCGCGGCAATTGGATTGCCTCCAAACGTACTTCCGTGTTGTCCTGGTTGGATGACTTGCATCACGGCATCGTCTGCCAAGACAGCACTTACTGGATAAGTACCTCCACTCAGTGCTTTTCCCAAGATCAATACGTCGGGTCGTTGGTAGCTGTTTTGTCTTTCACAGTGACTTTTACAGGTGCAGTTTCCACAAACGGCAAGGAGACTTCCCGTTCTCGCAATGCCCGTTTGAATTTCATCGGCCATGAATAGGACATCGTGTTGGGCGCACAGCTTTTTGACACTTTCCAAATAGGAATCAGTGGGAGGAAAAATTCCTGCTTCTCCTTGGATGGGTTCAACCAAAAAACCAACGGTATTTGTTTCTGCTTGCAAGACAGCTTTCAAGGCTTGCACATCGTTGTAGGGGATTTTTACAAAACCGGGTGTATAGGGCCCAAAATTTTTATTGGCTACCGGGTCGTTTGAAAAAGAGATGATGGTCGTTGTACGTCCGTGGAAATTATTTTCACAGACAATGATTTTTGCCTTGTTCGTAGGAATGCCTTTTTTTTCATAACCCCATTTGCGTGCGATTTTGATAGCAGTTTCCACCGCTTCTGCTCCCGTATTCATGGGCAACAGTTTGTCGAAACCAAAATAATTGGCCGTGAATTTCTCGTAAGGCCCCAGTTTGTCGTTGTAAAAGGCTCTTGATGTCAGGGTCAATTGTTGTGCTTGCTCGACCAATACTTTGGTGATCTCAGGGTGGCAATGTCCTTGGTTGACTGCTGAATAGGCCGCCAAAAAGTCGTAGTATTTTTTGCCTGCGACATCCCATACAAACACCCCTTTTCCTTTGGAAAGCACTACAGGAAGGGGGTGGTAGTTGTGAGCTCCGTATTTGTTTTCCAATGCAATGTGTTCTTGTGATGTGTCCATCATTCTTGCGAGTTAGTGAAGGGCGAAGGTTGCCAATGCAATTGGCTTGGCAGCGATTCAAAGTTGGTGCTTTTCAACGAAATAAAAAAATGAGTTTTTCACAGAAACCAAAAAAAGCATTCCAATTGGAATGCTTTTTTTAAAATTTGCACAAGTGTTTTTAAAAGTGAAATAGCAATTCTTTAATTGAAAAGTTTGATCACATCGTTGGCGTTTGCAAAGAGCAACAAGGCCATCAAAATAACAAATCCCGTCACTTGGGCTACTTCTAAAAACTTGTCACTGGGCTTTCTTCCTGTGATCATTTCATAGAGTGTAAATACTACATGTCCGCCGTCCAAAGCAGGAATCGGCAACAAGTTCATAAAGCCCAACATGATGGACAAGAAGGCGGTGATGTTCCAAAAAGCCTCCCAGCTCCAGGTAGAAGGGAAAATACTGCCAATGGAGATAAAACCACCCAATCCTTTGTAAGCCCCCGTTTCTGGGTTGAACACTTTTTTAAGTTGTTTGACATAGCTCGTTAAGGTTTGCACCCCTTTTGCTGTCCCTGCAGGAATGGCTTCCAACAAACTAAAAGTTTGGGTTTCCAATCTGTAGTAGCCCAGCTTTTCCATGTCTTTGGAAGAGAGGTTGCCAAAATAAATACCAATCTTTCCTTCAGCATCCAATTGAACGGGAATGTCTTGTAGGGTTTCGCCGCGTTTTATTGACAGGACAACCGCGGTGTTTTTAGAAGCGTTTAAGATCGTTTTGGCTTCGTCGTAATATTTTATTGGGGTTCCGTCAATGCCCACGACCAAATCTTTGGCTTGCAAGCCACTTTCTTTGTTGGCCGAGGTTTCGGAAAATCCACCCACCACAAAGGGAATTCTCGGCTGGATAAAGGGCCCTTTTCCATTGGAGATCAGCTTGGAGATAAAGTCAACAGGAATTTCTTTTACAAGGGTTGTTCCGTTGCGTTCGATGACAAATTCATTGCCGTTTACAAACGCGCCAGGAAGGCTCGAAAAAGCTTTGATGGCGTTGCCGTCAACACTTTTGATTTTGTCTCCGGTCTGCAAACCCAATTCATAACCCAAGGAGTCGGTGACCCAAATCCCATCTTCGAGGCTTTCGTTCGCCAAATAACTTTCGCCCCAAGTAAAGAGCATCAAGATATAGATGGCAAAGCCCAAAATAAAATTGACAATGACCCCTCCCAACATGATGATCAAACGCTGCCATGCCGGTTTTGAGCGAAATTCCCAAGGTTGGGCAGGTTGTTTGAGTTGTTCGGTGTCCATGCTCTCGTCGACCATGCCCGATATTTTTACATAGCCTCCCAGTGGAATCCATCCAATGCCATAGACGGTGTCTCCGATTTTCTTTTTGAAAATGGAAAATTTGTAGTCAAAAAACAAGTAGAATTTTTCGACCCGTGTTTTGAATATTTTTGCCGGGATAAAATGCCCCAGTTCGTGTAAGACGATGAGCAAGGACAAACTCAAAAGGAATTGTGTTGCTTTGATAAAAACTTCCATGCGCTTTTTAGAATAAATTCAAGCAAATGTACAATATTAAATAAATTTGGGAAGTCCAATGTTGGAAACTTTCTTTTATAAAAAAGTTAAAATTACAGGCACTGCTTTGAATTTTTAAAACAAAACGCAAAAAGTTGGTTTCGGAATGTGTAATTTTGCCAAACATGGCAAACAATTCCTTTCAAAAATCCATTCCCACGCTTCTTGTGATGTTCTTGTTTAGCGTCTTGGGGATTTATACCTTTTACCGTCTTTTGACTCCGCAAGAAAGACTGCCGGTGTTTAGCCCTGTAGATGTAAATCCACGTTTGGTAGATGCCTCTTTGCACCACGTCAAAAAGAACCATAAAATTTCCGATTTCGAGTTGGTCAATCAAAATGGCACAACAGTTACCCAAGCGACTTTTGACAATAAAATCTATGTGGCGGATTTCTTTTTTACCCGTTGCGGAACCATTTGTCCGCTGATGACTAGCCATATGTACGCTTTGCAAAATGCGTTTTTAAACGACGAGGAGGTCTTGTTGCTTTCCCATTCTGTAACACCCGTATTGGACAGTGTTCCCGTCTTAAAGCGCTATGCTGAAAACAAAGGTGTGCTCGCTGCGAAGTGGCATTTGGTGACGGGCCCTAAAAAACAGATTTACGACTTGGCACGCAAAAGTTATTTTGCGGTCTTGGACGAAGGAGATGGTGGCGAACAAGATTTTATCCACACCGAACAATTTGTCTTGGTCGATCAAAAAAAACGCATTCGTGGTTATTACGATGGGACCGACCCCAAAGAGATCCAACGCATCTTAGCAGACATAGCACTTTTGAAAAAGGAAAAGTAATCTTGCGATGCGCTCCTTAGAATGATTCTAATTTGGTATCTTTGTTTCCTACTTAAAAAAGAGTTCAGTTGTCACATACCGTTGCAGATTTACACAGAGGAGAACAGGGAACGATCGAGTCCTTGTCTTTTGACGAAATTCCATTGGCTTTGATGGAAATGGGATGCCTTCCGGGCAAACAAGTCACTTTGGTGCAAGCTGCCCCCATGAAAGATCCGATGTACATCCATGTAAACGGAAGTCATTTTGCGATCCGAAGAGAAACCGCTGAACGTATTTTACTCACCAAACGCCTTTGTGATGAGTTCTAAAAAAATTAATATTGCCTTGGTTGGGAATCCCAATACAGGAAAAACCTCGCTCTTCAACCAGTTGACGGGCATGACTCAAAAAGTCGGGAATTATCCGGGGATTACGGTCGACAAAAAACAAGGAGGGTGTAAATTGCCCGATGGAACGCTCGCACAGATTACAGATCTTCCGGGTACGTACAGCATCAATCCGAATTCTTTGGACGAGAGCATAGTCCTAGAGACACTTTTAGACACGGACAGCAAAGACTATCCGGATTTGGTGGTGGTGGTCGCCGAAGTAGAAAATATCAAAAGGAACTTGTTTCTGTTTACCCAGGTACAAGATTTAAAAATACCTGCAATTTTGGTCATCAACATGGCCGATCAGATGGAACGAAAAGGCATATCGATAGACCTCAAAAAACTAAAAGAAGCCTTGAAGACCGAGATTGTCTTGATTTCTGCCCGTAAGAAAGAGGGCATTGAGGATTTGAAGCAAGCCATCGTCAACTACCAAGAAGTTCCTCGTGAAATTCCTTTTCAAATTTCTGGAAAAATTGACGTTGCCTATTTCAACGAGCTCAAAAACAGCTTGAAAGAATTTCCACTCTACAAGTCTTGGCTCTTGTTGACGCAAAAACAAGAAGCCTCTTTTGTATCCAAAACTTCAAGACGGATTTTGGCATCTTTTAAGAAAGACCCAAAAAAGGTAAAAAAATACCAACACAAGGAGACCATTTACCGCTACAAGTTTATCAATGACATTTTAAAGAGAACGTATCTTGTTGACCCTTCCAAAGCCAAAGACCTGCGCAGCCGCTTGGACAAGGTGTTGACACACCGTGTTTTTGGCTATGTGATTTTCACGGGCATATTGCTCTTGGTGTTTCAATCGGTTTTTGATTGGGCTTCAGTTCCAATGGATTGGATTGACGGGTTTTTCTCCAATTTAAGTAAAACAGTCAAACACAGCCTTCCCGAAGGGGTGTTGACCAATTTGATTTCGGAAGGCATCATTCCTGGCATCGGAGGCATTGTTATTTTTATACCGCAAATCGCTATTTTGTTTTTATTTGTGGCCATTTTAGAGGAGACGGGCTACATGAGTCGCGTGGTCTTTTTGATGGACAAAATCATGCGGCGCTATGGGATGAGTGGCAAAAGTGTGATTCCCTTGATTTCAGGGACGGCCTGTGCCATTCCGGCGATCATGGCGACACGCAACATCGCGGGATGGAAAGACCGATTGATCACCATTTTGGTAACGCCTTTCACTACCTGTTCTGCACGACTGCCTGTATATGCCATTATCATCGCTTTGATCATTCCCGAAACCCGGGTTTTCGGACTGTTTAGTCTGCAAGGATTGGTCTTGATGGCCTTGTATATTCTCGGCTTTGCTGCGGCTTTGCTTGCTGCTTATGTGCTCAACAAGGTGTTGAAAGTGGAAAGCAAAACTTTTTTTATCGTAGAAATGCCCAATTATAAGTTGCCTTCTGTAAAGAATATTTTCTTCGAGGTGGTTGAAAAGACAAAAGCCTTTGTGCTGGGTGCTGGAAAAATTATTTTGGCCATTTCCATCGTCTTGTGGTTTTTGGCTTCCAACGGAAATAGAGACTTTAAAAATGCGACCCAACAGGTGACTGAGCAGTTTTCGGAATCGGAAATTTCAGAGGAAGCATTGGACCAGAAAATCGCTTCCTACAAACTCGAGCACTCTTATATAGGGGTGATGGGAAAATTGATAGAACCGGCCATTGCTCCTTTGGGCTACGACTGGAAAATAGGAATTGCATTGATCAGTTCTTTTGCTGCGCGAGAAGTCTTTGTCGGAACCTTGTCCACCATTTACAGTGTGGGTTCTGACGACGAAGGCACCATCAAACAACGAATGGCAGCGGAAATCAATCCTGTGACCCAAAAAAAGAGGTTCAATTTTCCAGCCGGCATGTCGCTGATGGTATTTTACGCTTTTGCCATGCAGTGTATGGGCACCCTCGCGATTGTAAAAAAAGAAACCAAGTCTTGGAAATGGCCCATGCTACAATTGGTAGGAATGGGTCTTTTGGCCTATGTTTCCGCTTTGATTACCTTTGTGTTACTGAAATAATATTCTGATGTTACAAGAGATTCTTATTTATGTGTCACTGGGTTTGGCAGTATTGTATCTTCTTCGCAAATTTATTTTCAAAGGAAAGTCCAAGGGAAATTGTGATGCCGATTGTGGATGTCATTAAAATTTTCCGAAGTCACACCTTTCTAGACATAAAAACACCTCCAAAACGGGAAATATTTTGGAGGTGTTTTAAATTTGAGCAACCGGGTTTACGTTTAGAATTTTAAAGTCATCCCAACTAAAAAGTTTCTTGTTGCTTGAGGATAGTACCCTTGTACTTCAAATGAAGTTGGTCCTGTCCAATTATCTAAATAAGTATAACCTCTGTCTACGTATTCTTTGTCAAAAATATTATTTACAACACCTGAAAATACAATAGATTTAAAAATCGAATTTGTTTTTAACTCATAGATAAAATTCAAATCACTTGTAAAGTAGTTCTCAAGTTTAGAGGCTTCAGTATCTGTGTTGCTTAAGTATTGCTCTCCCACAAATTTCGACAATAAAGAAACTTGAAAGCTCTCTGTGAGATTATAAGACAGCGTATTTCCAGCAATGATATTTGGCGAGAAAGCAATATTGGTAGTTCCAATATTTCTTTGAGCCCCGTCTCTGTCTAAAATAAAATTCTCGATTTTATTACTACTAATGGTTAGATTTTGATTGATATTAAATTTTTTAGAAACTTTTACGTTTGCATCAATTTCTAATCCAACACGATAACTATCTTTTACATTTTCTCTTAAATATTCACCAACATCATTCAAACCTCCCGTTTGAATCAATTGATTGTCATAAATCATACAATACAAATTTGTATTTAGTTGAACGATGTTGTTTTTTAAACGCCAACCCAATTCAAAATCATTTAATGATTCGTGTTTCACAGTTTCACCATTTTCAAAGTCACTTCGGTTTGGCTCTCTGTTTGCTCGTGCGTAGGAAGCGTAAATGCTATTTTCTTCATCAATTAGATAGGTCAACCCCAACTTTGGATTAAAGAAATTAAATTTATTATTGACATTTAAAGGATTTCTATCTGATGTCAATCCATCAGTTTTGTAATTGATAAACCTACCTTGAACATCAATCATCGCGATTAAGTTGTCAGTAAAATTGAAAGTCGCTTTCGAAAATATGCTAAAATCATTTTTAGTAGCATCACTAAAATAATAACGATCTCTGATGTTTGCAGTTGGCGCAAACTGCTTTGCCCAAATGACTTCTCCAAAATGATCTCCTGTATAGTTACTATAAGAACCTCCAGAAATAATTTCGAAACTACCCTTTTTGTATGTAATATTTCCATTAACAACATAGAAATGATTGTCCAACCAGCGTCTTACTATTAAATCTGTGGCAGGTTTTCCGTCCCATGTTGTCGTTGTCGCTTCTACAACATCATTATATTTGCTTGTAGCACTTTCTCCTTTAAATTGTTCGAAGAACCCTTTCCCACGGGTGTAGTTCAATCCAATATTGGTAGACCAATTATTGTCTAGTTTTTCATTCCAATGCAATTGGTAATGATCTTGCCAATAGTTGTCAGTCTCATTGTCATAAGTATAGGGGTTTTGACGGCGATTTTCTTTTAATTGAGTCGCATCGATACCATACCACGCTTGGTAAGTTTTTTCGTGTCCTCCGAAAACCAATGCCTTGATCAAGGTGTTTTCATCGGTATAACTTCCTTGTAAAAAATAAGTTGTTAAATCTGAAGAAGCCCTGTCGATGTATCCGTCAGATTTAATTTTAGACACTCTTCCCGCCAATTCAAAATGATTGTTTAGTTTTCCAGTTGTAAATTTTACGTTGTGTTTTCTTGTTCCGTAGGACCCAAAAGAATTCGAAATTTCTCCACCAGCCTCTTCAGAAACAGCGTCTGTTAAAATATTTAGACTTGCACCAAAAGCACCAGATCCATTTGTTGACGTACCAACACCACGTTGCAATTGTAAGTTTTCAACAGAAGAAGCAAAATCTCCCATGTTTACCCAAAACGTTCCTTGACTTTCGGCATCGTTGTATGGGATTCCGTTGATGGTAACATTTACACGTGAAGCATCAGACCCACGTACACGTATGTAAGTGTAACCTACGCCAGCACCTGCATCAGAAGAAGAAACTACAGATGGTAAATAGTTCATTAAAATCGGGATGTCTTGACCTAAATTGCGTTTTGCCAATTCTTTTTTGCTGATGTTTGAATGCGTTACTGGGGCATTCGCTTTTACACGCACTGCAGATACCAATACTTCTTCTAGCGTATTTTCAGATGCAATCAGTTGAAAAATAATTTGCTGATTTTCTTTGACTTCAACTGTTTTCGTAGTAGAAATATACCCTACATAAGAAACAGAAATCGTATAATTTCCTGAAGGTAAATTTAAATTGAAACCACCATCAAAATTTGAAGTCGTTCCTTTGTTGAGTTCTTTGACAAGAACCGTAGCCCCTGATAACGGCTCTTGGTTTGAGTCAGTAACGAATCCTGAAAGTTGTAATCTTTGAGCATTTCCTACAATTGCAGTTAGGAGTAGGAGTAAAAAAGGTACGATAGTCTTCGCTTTTTTACAAAAATTGTTTTTTTTCATTTTTTTACAAATGAATAAAAAGAGGCAATTATTCTTAATTTTAAATTAATAATAATTAGTATGCTGAATGCGTGTTTGTATAATAACAACGCTTAGCGTTTCCCTTGGCAGCATTACCTGCCCAGGTTCGTTGGGTATGATCTCAGCCTTGCGGCACCCCTTTATGAGAACGGAGCAAAACTAACACAGAAAGTTGGATAAAAAAACAAGAATCGATTTTTATTTGGATTCCTGCTCAGAGATTCGGTTTTTTTCGATGTTCTTTTTTCAATCCTTGTGATTTTTTTTGTTGGAGTCGTTTTAAAATGGAAGCCTTGGTGGGTTTGCTCTTTTTCCTAGGTTTCGCTTCTTGTAGCCCTTCGGAGAGCAGCTTCCAAAAGCGGTCAAGGACCAATTTTTTATTTTGATGTTGGCTTCTCGTCTCCTCACATTGAAGAACGAGCGTGTTTTTTGAAGTCAATTTGGAGCGCAGTTTCACAGCCACACTTTCTTTTTCTTTTTCGGAGAGGCCTTTTGAGTTTTCGAGGGCGAAGGTCAGCTCTATTTTTGAAGACACCTTGTTGGCATGTTGTCCACCAGGACCACTGCTGCGAATGGCTTTAAAGTAAAGTTCGCTAAGAATTTGTTTTGAATCCATCGCCTCAAAGTTAGGCAATTCTTTGTGACGCGAGGGTTTTGAATTAGGGCTGTTGGAAAAATGCGTTTCAAGCGTCTGGCAACTTTTGGTCCAGTCGCGCTTTCCACTGTTGTTGTCCTTGGTAAGCCAAAAACAAGAAAACAGCAAACTGAATGCCAGAAAAGCCAAGGCCTTTGACAAAATACAAAGGAATGGAAATCGCATTTCCGACCATCCAGAACCCCCAGTTTTCCAATTTTTTATTAGCCATCAACCACATCCCGGCAAAGAAGATACCGGTGGTCAGCGTGTCAAAATAATCTGTCATTTGATGGAACCTTCCCGAATAGCGATAGACCGCGGTAACCAAAACACTGGTGGAGCCAAAAATAAGGGCAACTTTGCGCCAATCTTTGGCATCACATCTAGAAATGGAAAGGGGATTGCCCCCTGTAGTTTTAGACCAAACCACCCATCCATACACACTCATCAAGGTGTAATATACATTGATGAGTAGGTCCCCGTACAAGGCGAATTGAAAACAGACAAAGGTGTAAATCCCAGTACTTACCAGTCCTGTAGGGTAGACCCATATGTGCTCTCTTTTGGCAAATAGGACGCTGATGATTCCAAAGACAGCACCCGTAAGTTCCAACAGAATGTCGGAGGGAGCAGCTGTTGTATAAGGTGCAGTAAAAAAGTCGAACAGGGAGTCCATGTTTTTTTGTTTTGTGAAATTTAAGAGGTTGTGGGGACCGCGTAAACCAAAGTAAATTCTTCTATAGGTTCAAAGAAAATTTGATATGTTTCTTTGGCAGTGTCTGTCTTGATACTACCGCCTGTTTGTCTGTCTTTGAGCTCAAAGGGATTGATGGAGATGTGGTTTTTAAAAGACAGTCCTTCCAAAAAGGAACATTTGAACAAAGCCTCTTTGGCCCCCCAAATGACCGTCAAAAGGTCTGCGCTTGCTGTGGAATTCACAAAACGCATTTCTGTTCCGAGAAATTTAGGAGCGATGCGTTTTATTTTTTCGCGATTTTTTTCCATATCAATTCCCACGGCATTGCTACCGATGGCAAGGGCTGCATAGTCAAAAGAATGGGTGATAGAAATGTGTTTTCCGTCTTTCAAATGAGGTTTTCCAGTGGTACTGTAATAAAGATCGCTGTCCGAATAACCGGCATGTTTCAACAAATGGCGGATGCTCATAAAACCTTTTTTATGAACCTCTGAACGCATCTGGGAAATGCGTTGCAAACTAGAATCAATTAAGGAGATTCGCATCAATTCGTCCAGAGGCTCGCTAATTTTCCAAAGAAACACCGTCGTGTGTTTGTCAACGGGAATTGTTTTGATAAAAGGCATTTATTTTGTCAATGTGTTTTCGTAAATTTGCAACTTAATTTCACAAATATAACAACTATGCCTTCAGAAACAGCAAACTACACAAAATATAAGGTAAAAGACATCAGTTTGGCTGATTGGGGCCGCAAAGAAATTCATTTGGCAGAAGCAGAAATGCCGGGTCTGATGAGTTTGAGAGAAGAGTACAAAGGCCAAGAGCCTTTGAAGGGTGCGCGCATTGCAGGCTGCCTTCACATGACTATTCAAACGGCGGTTTTGATCGAGACTTTGGTAGCTTTGGGCGCTGAGGTCACTTGGAGTTCTTGTAATATTTTTTCTACCCAAGACCAAGCAGCGGCAGCAATCGCGGCAGCAGGAATTTCTGTATATGCATGGAAAGGCTTGAACGAAGAAGAATTTGATTGGTGCATTGAGCAAACCTTGTTTTTTGGTGCAGACAAGAAGCCACTCAACTTGATCCTAGACGATGGAGGGGATTTGACCAACATGGTTTTGGACCGTTATCCAGAATTGGTTCCTGGAATCAAAGGGCTTTCTGAGGAAACGACAACTGGTGTTCACCGTTTGTACGACCGTGTAAAAGCAGGGACTTTGCCCATGCCAGCAATCAACGTAAACGATTCGGTGACCAAATCGAAGTTTGACAACAAATATGGCTGCAAGGAGTCTGCTGTGGATGCCATCCGAAGAGCAACAGACACCATGATGGCCGGGAAAGTAGCTGTAGTCGCAGGGTATGGAGATGTCGGAAAAGGGACAGCCGCCTCATTGGCTGGAGCAGGAGCTCGTGTCATCGTTACTGAAATTGACCCCATCTGTGCGCTTCAAGCGGCAATGGATGGTTTTGAAGTTCGCAAAATGGACAATGCCATTTCAAGAGGGGACATCATCATCACAACGACGGGAAACAAAGACATCATTGTCGGCCGTCATTTCAAGGCTTTGAAAGACAAAGCCATTGTTTGCAACATCGGTCATTTTGACAATGAGATAGACATGGCCTGGTTGAACGACAATTACGGGACTTCCAAAGTAGAAATCAAACCACAGGTAGATCAATACACCATCGACGGCAAAGAATTTTTGGTCTTGGCAGAAGGACGTTTGGTCAATTTGGGTTGCGCCACGGGACATCCGAGTTTTGTGATGAGCAACTCGTTTACGAACCAAACATTGGCCCAGCTGGAATTGTGGATGAACGCTGCTGCTTATAAGAACGATGTCTACATGTTGCCAAAACATTTGGACGAAAAGGTCGCGCGTTTGCACTTGGCAAAAATCGGTGTTGAATTGGACGAATTGAATCCAGAGCAAGCTGCTTATATAGACGTCAAACAAGAAGGTCCTTACAAACCAGAATATTACAGGTATTAAGATTTATAAAAAGCTGCAAAATGCTATTTCTAAAAAACTCCTAGAATTTTTCTAGGAGTTTTTTATTTGGGAAAGCGAATTGTTTTTTAGCTTTTGAAAAGCTAGACCTTTCTTTTTGAGAAGTAGTCGTTTAAAAAAGCGTCTATTTCTTCTTTCAATTTGTTGAGGCTTTGACCTTCTTTAGCAAAGACGGTTACATTTTCAGCCACGCGATTTCTACTGATGCTGTCTTGGATTTCTACACGGCGAACCCCGTCCTTTTTTTCGAGAAGTACTTTTAGTGTTTGGTCCAAAGAGAGGTCGCTCATATAGATTTTAAGTGTTTGTTCTTTCGGTGAGTTTCGGATTTCCGTTCGAAAAGGCAACATAGGTCAAAAGTTTTCAGTTCTTAGATGGCTGCAAAAGCAAAACCATTTCAGAAAGTTAGGTTTTTCCTTTTAAAAATACAAACTTTATTTGTTTTACAATTGGATTTGCAGTCTTTGTCTTTCAGCCCAGCCAACCTTCTCGATCGAGACTTCGGTATTGGATGGCTTCTCCAATGTGGTCGGGCAAAATACAAGGTTCGGCCTCTAGATCTGCGATGGTCCGACTCACTTTTAAGATGCGGTCGTAGGCCCTTGCAGACAGATTTAGTCGCTCCATTGCCGCTTTTAACAAGCTTTTAGACGCCAACTCCAAAGCACAAAATTCACGAAGCTGTTTGACAGACATTTGTGCGTTGTAATGGACGTTTTCAATTTTTGAAAACCGTGCTGTTTGGATCGCTCTTGCTTTGCAAACACGTGCCCGAATGGTTTTGCTCAGTTCTCCTTTGCGCTCTTCTGCCAGTTTTTCAAAGGGCACAGGTGTCACTTCTATGTGAATATCGATGCGGTCTAAAAGCGGCCCTGAAATCCTCCCCAAATAGCGTTGCATTTCTTGAGCGGTATTGCTCATCGGATTGTTGGGGTCATTGAAAAAACCGCTTGGACTTGGGTTCATACTCGCCACTAACATAAAGCTACTGGGATAGGTGACGGTAAATCGGGCTCTTGAAATGGTTATTTCTCGGTCTTCCAAGGGTTGTCGCATCACTTCCAATACTCCGCGTTTGAATTCGGGCAATTCGTCCAAAAATAAGACGCCATTGTGGGACATTGAGATTTCTCCGGGTTGTGGGTATTGCCCCCCACCGACCAGTGCCACATCCGAAATGGTGTGGTGGGGCGATCGGAATGGGCGTTGGCTCATCAAGCCAAAGCCTTCTTTGACCTTCCCAACGACGGAATGAATTTTGGTGGTTTCCAAGGCCTCCTTAAGGGTCATGGGCGGTAAAATAGTTGGCAAACGCTTGGCCAACATGGTTTTTCCAGAGCCCGGAGGTCCAATCAGAATCAGGTTGTGCCCTCCTGCAGCCGCAATTTCCATACAGCGCTTGATGGACTCTTGTCCTTTGACATCCGAAAAATCAAATTCGGGGTTCGCTAAGGTTTCTTGAAATATTTTTTGAACGTCGATGACTGTTGTTTTCAACGCTTTTTGATTTTCAAAAAAAGCGATCACTTCGGTGATGTTTTCAATGCCATAGACATCCAACCCTTCGACAATTGCTGCTTCGTTTGCGTTTTGTTTGGGCAGGATACATCCTTGAAATCCTTTTTCTTTGGCTTTGATGGCAATCGGAAGTGCTCCTTTGATGGGTTGCAAACTCCCGTCCAACGAAAGCTCTCCCATGATGAGGTAGTTTTCAATTCCTTCTCCTTTGATTTGTTGAGATGCTGCTAAAATTCCAAGTGCCAAGGGGAGGTCGTAGGCAGAGCCTTCTTTTCGCAAATCGGCAGGAGCCATGTTGAGGGTGATTTTTTTTCCGGGCAGTTTGAGGCCAATATTGTTGAGTGCGGCAGCAATTCGATAGCTGCTTTCTCGCACCGCATTGTCCGGCAAACCGACGAGGTGGTACCCAATGCCTTGATCGATATTTACTTCAATAGTGATTGGGGTGGCTTCAATACCCACTACGGCAGCTCCATAGACTTTGGTCAACATATTCCTTGTTTTTAAAATGAATTTGTAGGCCGTCTTTGACTTGGGGCAATCGGATTTTTAGCAGCAATTTGTTTGTGTCAGCTCTGAAAAATAAGGAGGAGAGTCAACGGTGTTTTGGGAGGGGTTGCAATTTCTCTAACGAAGATAATAAAAAGCATCGAGACCTTTGAAATTATCTCAAGAAGATGAAATCTTTAAAGAATAACATGTTTTAAGAATGAGACAGGCAGTCGACAACGTACAAGGTGTATGTTTTTATTGAATTTGGCGTCTAAGGGTTTTGGGTTTTTAAGCCAAGCCAATTTTTATCAGTAGCGGATTTTCCATGCCATGCGTGCCAATACACTGTAAAAAACACCTTCTCCAATACCGTCCATAGAGAAGCCTTCTTTTAGGGCCATCACCTCGTTGTTCAAAGCCACTAAAAATTATACAAACCCCAAAGAAGCTCCGAGGCGACCCAAATTCACCCAGTGCACCATTCTTGAAATAGCGCGACGCGTTTGAGAAACGACCTCTAGGATTTCTTAGATTTCTATCTTAGTTTCCTTTTGCGTAATCCGCTAAGAATTGGGCCAGTCCACTGTCCGTCAATGGGTGTTTTAACAAGCCAGTGATGGAAGACAAAGGTCCGGTCATTACGTCGGATCCTATTTTTGCACAATTGATCACATGCATGGTGTTTCTAACTGAAGCAGATAAAATTTGAGTTTTAAAATTGTAATTGTCGTACACCTGTCGGATTTCAGAGATCAAGTGCATCCCATCGGAAGAAATATCGTCCAAACGACCTAGGAAAGGAGATACATAAGTTGCCCCTGCTTTGGCAGCCAACAAGGCTTGTCCGACAGAAAAAACCAGTGTGACGTTGGTTTTGATTCCTTTGTCTGAAAAATACTTACAAGCTTTTACTCCAGCAGCAATCATGGGAATTTTTACCACGATTTGAGGGTTCAAGGCAGCCAGTTCTTCTCCTTGTTTGATCATTCCTTCGTAGTCTGTAGCGATTACTTCTGCCGAGACATCTCCTTCAACAGCCTCACAGATGTCCAAGTAGTGTTGTAAAATGTTTTCGGCTCCCGTAATGCCTTCTTTGGCCATAAGAGACGGATTGGTAGTCACACCATCCAATACACCAAGGGCTTGGGCTTCTTTGATTTGTTCGAGATTTGCTGTGTCTATAAAAAATTTCATGGTTCTTTTGTTTAATGAATTTTAGTCTGTTGTTTTTAGTTAAGTCTTTGTTTGTCTGCAAGATATATCGCAAAACATCGTTGATTCTTAGAGTTCGATATTTACGAACAACGTTTAAAGCTATACTTTCCAGAACCGTTCAATTTCTTCAAGGGATTTTCCTTTTGTTTCTGGAATATATTTATAGGTAACAATCATTATTATCACGATAAATGCAATAAAAATAAAATACGGTAGTGAACCGTTCCATGTTGTGCCATTATTTACTTCACTATCCATCACTATTGGAAAAGATTGTGACACCACATAGTTTGCCGCCCATTGAGCTGCAACTGCAACAGACATTGCTACGCTACGAATTTTATTTGGGAACATTTCTGAAAGCAAAACCCAAACAATAGGCCCCATAGATAGCGCAAATGAAGCTATGAAAATCAATACGCCTAATAGTGATAAGAACCCAACAGATTGCTGCTGTAATGTAATTCCTAATAATAGAAATCCAACGATCATACCAATAGACCCAATGTATAATAAGGGCTTTCTTCCAAATTTATCTACGGTAAACATTGCAACAAATGTGAATATGAGATTCACAAAGGCTAATAGTATTTGTTGTGCCAAAACATCTTCTTTACCAAAACCAAGTGCTTTTTCAAAAATATCGGCTCCATAATACAACACGGCATTTATACCTGTAAATTGTTGTAAGGCAGAAAGTGCTGTTCCAATAACTATAATTCCAAGTATTAATTTTGAAAAGTAATTCACTTTATTAGTAGTGCTCGTATTCGTAATGCTAGTTTTAAGAGAACTTTTTATAGCTTCTATTTCTTTATTTGCTTGGTCTTCACCATGTATCTTGGTTAATATTTCTAATGCAGCAATATCATTCCCTTTAAGCGCTAACCATCTTGGGCTTTTAGGAACAAAAAACAACAATATAAAAAACAAGCAACTTGGAATTAGTTCTGACCAAAACATATATTTCCAGCCAAACTCAATATTCTCGGCTTCAGATAAATTATTTCCAATAAAATAGGTCGCCAAAAACACTATAAAAAAGCCAATAACTATAGCGAGTTGATAGTAGGTAACCATTTTTCCCCGTATATCACTAGGTGCAATTTCGGCAATGTACATCGGCGCATTCATGGATGCGATACCAATACCTAATCCTCCAATAATTCTAAAGACCACCAATAAAGAAACAGACTCTGAAAAAACAACGGGTAAACCAGAACCGTATGCTGATAAAGAAAACAATATAGCGGAAAGAATTAAAGAGTGCTTTCTGCCAAATTTTATACTCAGAGGACCTGCTACAATGGCTCCAACGAGACAGCCTAACAGGGCACTTCCAACAACCCAACCTTTCATTGCCGAATCCAAATCAAAATGTTTGCTAAGGTAAAATTGAGCGCCATTAATGACACCAGTATCATAGCCAAACAAAAATCCACCTAATGCAGATACTGCGGTTATTAATAATAAAAAAGTTTTTTTAGTCATGATTTTTGGTTTTACACTTTGCTTATTGATATTCAATTAACACCTCCCTCATTTTAGGGGTTTTATTAAAAATGAAAGGCTCTCGTAACGCGTAACATTACAGATAGCATTGATGTTGTGATACAAAAATTGAGTTTGTTATTTTTTGAATTCTCAAACTTAAGGTTTTTTTTAATGATATTGGTGGATGATGTTTTCAAATATCTCTTGTTTGTCACTTTTAAGCTTTGGCTCGCCATTTTCTTGCGCCAATTGATCTGTATTTCATTCATTTGGGCAACCCCAAGGTCAGGGTCCAAACTGCAGAGTATTCCGACTTTGGTTTCGGTTTTGTCAAACGAACAAATGCGTGTGTATTCGAGCCCAACATCAAAAGATCCAATCGATAAGCCATCCGTAATTCTTGCCAAATAGGTGCTGCTAGATCTCAAAGGACTCGCAATCTTTCGCCAAGCAGAAAACAGATCTTCGGGAGGTATTTCTTCTGTGAAAACAGGAGTTTATGCATTCACAACCACCGACATTCTCGAAAGGAGCCCACAGTTGGATGGTTGAAAAGGAAGAGATAAAAATACGAACCTTTCTTAGGTTGAAGCCAGTTTGACAACTGCTTTTTCAAACAATTCTTTCGGTCCTTCACAGACACTGCACCGGTAATCATCTGGGAGATCTTCAAAAGCTGTATGCGGCTTTATGTTTGCTTTTTCGTCACCCAATCGACTGTCGTAAATGGTCATGCATTCACTACATTGGTAGATTTCTGATAGCCTTGGAGTCTCTTTCTGTGTTTTTTTGCGGTTGTTCTTTTCAGTGTTGTCTCCCAACTGTTCAAAGTACATTTTACTCAGTTCCATTAACAATCCAGGCAATTCAATCTTGTCAATGTCTTGCGCATAGACGATGTATTCATCCGTGTTGGGGTCGAAATTTTTAGAGTGCAATACGTTGAAAGTAGGTCGGACTTGAAAGTTTTTTACAATGTTTGGTGTTTTGTTTTTTTCCACCATCACCGTTGTAAAATAAGCCCTATTTTCTCCTTGGTGGCTGATTCCGAAGGTCATGCCATAAGTACTGATGTCATTTTGGTCAAAACTTTTGACAATAAATTCTTTCAAGGCCAAGGCTTCTTCGTCTGCTACGGGAAGGTGCCAGTTCAGTTCCAGAGAGGAATGCCGTATGTTGATACCGCTTTTCCCTAAGAATTTTTCCAATTCCAATTTGTCTTCTTCGTAGATGCCTTTTACAACAAAGGATTTCCATGGTGTGATGCATATTTTCCCCACTTTATGATTCAAACAAAAGTCCGAAAAGGCTCTTAAAAACTTCAAGTCGTATCGGTTGTTTCTCCAATACAAACCAAGCCAATAGAGGTTGCCTCCAATTTGATTCATTCCTTCGTAATAAGGAAAAGGTTCGTAGGTGACGGACAATTCTTTTTCGATACTTCGGTTGTTGGTTTCCAAATTGGCATTCACCAAGTCAAACAATTCTTCTACATCGTCAGCATCCGGAGCGATGGCTTCTATTTCTTGAGATATTTTGGCGATGTCGTAGCTAAAAATCAACACAGGATAGGTGACGGATTCTTCCCAATGTGGCAATTTTAAGATCAAGTACCAATAGTCTTCGTGCTCAGAAGCGACAAAATTTAATTGGCCGCTAAACAGAGGAACCAATTGCTGCTTTGGATCGGTGATGTTTATTTTGAGTTTTGGGATGTATTTGAATTCCTCTAAGACATAGAGGTATTTCACTCCATTGAGCCAAGGGGTGTTTTTAAAAATATCGGCAGAAACATACGAGCATACAATGTTTTGAAAACCTCTTTCTGAAACGACATCTAGAGACAGGTCAGGAAAGGATTCCAAAGGTTTTTCGTCCTCTTTCCCAGAAGGGATAAGGATGTCTTGTCGAGAACCAAACAAGATTTCTTTCTGCCCTGAGGCCTCTGCAAGCGCAATGACTTGCTTCAATTCTCCAGGAGAGAGCACTCCCCCTTTTGTAAGAACACGTTGGATGTCTTGACTCATAAGATCTGTTTTTTAAACGCTGGGCATTTCAGCTTTGTGATTTTTTAATAGGTCTCGGACTTCGGGTTTGCAACTTCCGCAACCCAAACCGGCACCGGTCGTTTTGCACAATTCATTGAAAGAGCTACACCCAGCCGCGATGCATTCTTTCAGATTGCCTTCTCCCACTTGGCTACAAGAGCAGATCAGTTTTCCCAATACGGGAACAGCATTGCTTTTGCCTCGGAGCAGTTCCTCGCGTTTTCCTGACAATTCGGTTCGGTCTTCAATCAAACTTTTGAACTCGGCAAATTCACTTTTGTCCCCCATCAATACCGTTCCGATCAGGCGGTCATTGTGGACGATGCATTTTTTATAAAAGCGCCTGCTGACATCCATCAAGATGATTTCTTCATAAGCAGGATCGTTTTCCGGAAACTCTATGGTTCCGATACTGCAGAGATCCAGGTCGTCAAATTTTAAAATATTCATTAAAACAGACCCTTTGTAGTGGCTGTTTAGGTTTCCCAAAATAAACTTTGCAGCGATGTCCGCTTGCTGTTCTGCTGCGGAAGTAATTCCAAAAAGATTGTTTTGAAATTCTGCAATTTCCCCCATCGCAAAAATTGCAGGGTCACTGGATTGTAAATAATCATTGACCACAACACCTCGTTGGCAGGTCAATTTGGACGTTTTTGCCAGTTCGATGTTCGGAAGGGTTCCAATGGCATAGACAATGGCATTGGCAGAGATGGTTTTCCCTGTTTTTAAATTGATGGACAAGCTGTTTTGTTCTTCGCCTTCGAAGACGGTGTTCACCTCATTGTCAAAATAAATCTGGATTCCTCGTTCCTGTACATCTTGTGCCAAAAGTCGACTGGCGACTCTGTCGAGTTGACGTTCCATCAAGCGAGAGGCTCTTTGGATCAAAGTGATGTTGATGTTCTTTTTGTTGAGAGCAGCGGCCAATTCCAAGCCCAAAAGCCCCCCTCCAACAATGACCACGTGTTGTTCTGCGGTCGGAAGTCCAGTGTGCTCTAAATAATCTTTCAAGCCGTCAGCATCTGTTTTGTTGCGCATGGTAAATCTTCCAGGCAAGTCGAGTTGCGCCTCGTTGGGGATAAAAGCTCGGCTCCCAGTGGCCATGACAATTAAATCATAGGAGTGAAGGTCGCCATTGCTATCAATCACTGTTTTTTGTGTTCGATCAATCGACTGGATAAAAACATTGGCGTGCAAGGTGATGTTCAGTTTTTCGAGTTCTCCTTTTTTTAATTTTTGAAGTTGCGCCCAACTCAGTTCCTCACTCACATATTCGGGAAGCAGTACCCGGTTGTAAAACGGGGTTTCTTCTTTGGAAAAAACAGCAATCTCATCCTTTTCATTGTTTTCACGATACGTCTGTACAAAGCGGTAGGCAGCAGCTCCGGCCCCGATAATACATATTTTTTGTTGTTTTTTCTCGTATTTTGTGACTGCTACAGCTGCGTATTTAAAGTCGGGTTCTTTGGAGACTGGGTCGACCAAGTTGTGGGTGAGGTTGTTGACCCTTCCGTAGTCTTGGTTTAGAATTTTTCCAAAGTGCATGGGCATAAAGACGACACCTGTTCGGATGTCGTAATTTATTTTAACGGGAACTCTCGTTTCACCACGGTTGTTTTTGACCACGACGACATCGCCTTCTTTGAGGTTTCTTTTGAAGGCGTCTACACCGTTCATTTCCAAATAGGGGCCTTCAATGTGGTTTGTCAAACGTTGTACTTTTTTTGTTTTGGTACGACTGTGCCATTGGTCTCGAATCCTTCCTGTATTGAGAATCAATGGAAATTCTGTTGAGGTCTTTTCAGATTGATTTTTTGTGTGTGTAGGGATGTTAAAGGCAGCTTTGCCGTTTCGTGTGTCAAATTGATGGTCGGTGTACAAACGCGGAGTTCCTTTGTGAGTTGCGTGCGGGACGGGCCATTGCATGCTTCCTTCTTTGATCAGGCGTTCGTGAGAAAGTCCGGAGACATCAATTTTGGTTCCTTTGGTCAATTGACAATGTTCGTCATAGACTTCACCAACACTTTTGTAGTTGAAACCAGAAAAATCCATCTTTTGGGCAAATTTCCATAGGATTTCGGCATCTGCTAAGGCTTCTCCTGGCGGATCGATTCCCTTGGGAAGGAAGCTGACCCTTCTTTCAGAGTTGGTCATGGTTCCTTCTTTTTCAAGCCATCCTGCTGCGGGCAATAGCAAATCTGCAAATTCTACAGTTTCAGAATGGTGAGAGATGTCCTGTACCACTACAAAATTTGCTTTTTTAAGGGCACGTTCTATCTTGTTGGAATCTGGAAGACTGACAACGGGATTGGTACAGATGATCCAAATGGCTTTTAGGGTTCCTTTGTCCAAGGCGTCGAACATCTCCGTAGCTGTCAATCCAGGGGTAGGAGAGATTGGTGGAGATCCCCAGAAATCTGCCACTTCTTTCCGGTCTTTAGGGTCGGCCAGATTTTTATGAGCTGCCAATAGGTTCGCCATGCCTCCTACTTCACGGCCACCCATGGCATTGGGTTGTCCAGTAAGAGAGAAAGGACCAGATCCTGGTTTTCCGATATGTCCTGTCAGTAGAGAGATGTTTAGGAGTGATGTGTTTTTGTCTACCCCAATCACGCTTTGATTGATGCCCATGGTCCACATGCTGATAAATCCTTTTGCATTGCCTATGTATTGTGCTGCCAGCTTGATTTCTTTTGTTGAAATACCACAAATTTCAGCCGCTTTGGAAAGCGATGTTTCTGAGACCTTTTTTTTCAAGGCCTCAAAATTATTGGTGCTTTTTTGGATGAATTTCAGGTCTATTTTTTTGGTGTCAATCAATCTTTTGGCAATGGCATTGTGCAAAACCACATCTGTTCCAGGAAGAATTTGCAAGTGCAAATCAGCGATGGCTGCCGACTGTGTTTTTCTGGGGTCTACGAGGATGATTTTGGTGTCCGGTTTGTTTTCTTTGTGTTTTTCTAATCGACGAAACAGAATGGGGTGGCACCATGCAGGATTTGCCCCTGTGATAAAGAAGGTGTCTGCCAATTCGATGTCGTCATAAGCGATGGGGACATTGTCATCTCCAAGGGCTTTTTTATATCCGACCACTGCAGAGCTCATGCAAAGTCTGGAGTTGGTATCAATGTTGTTGGTCCCTAAAAAACCTTTTGTCAATTTGTTGACCAAGTAGTATTCTTCGGTCAAACATTGGCCAGAGACATAGAACCCTACACTGTTTGGTCCATGTTTTTTAAGAATACTTTTGAATACTGCGGCCGCGCGCTCAAGAGCGGTGTCCCAGGAGACTTTTTCTCGCGGATGGTTTTTGCTCCACCGCATTTCTGGGGCCATAATTCTGTCAGAAGTATCTTGTGCTACATAGTGCAAGTTCATCCCTTTTGAGCAAAGCATTCCTTTGTTTGTGGGGTGGTCAGGATCTCCCTTGACCGTCAAGGTTCCCTTGTGATTCTTATCTACGAGGATGCCACAGCCCACGCCACAATATGAACAGGTAGTTTTGTAGGATTTTGTAATTGACATAAGTCTTTGGTTTTCAAATTGGGGTTTAAAAAACGAGTTTCCACATTTTTGTGGGCTTGTTTTTTGAACTTATTTTCAACGTTTGTTACGACAAAGTTACAAATTTACGTAGTGATACGTAGTTATGTACGTAATTTTTACGAGTATTTCAATAGATGCTTTTGGAATTGATATATGTATGATAAAACGCAGGTTTGCTAAGAAAAACCTAATTCTTTGGCTTTGCTAGAAAGTTCAATCAGGTTTTTTACATTCATTTTTTTCATCAAATTGAAACGGTGTGTTTCAATGGTCCGCTTACTTTTTCCAAGTTTGCCTGAGATTTCAGTGTTGGTCATTCCTGACAAAATAAAATGTAGAATTTCGATTTCTTTACGTGTGAGCTTTGCGGCATTGTCAATTGTAGACTTCGGACTTTCTTTAGGGACGGTGTTTTGTAGGTAGTTGGTGACGATGACATTTGAAATGTCTCCGCTGAAATATTTTCCTCCTTGGTAAATGGTCTTGATGGCTTTTAGAAATTCGGATTTTCCAGTGTCTTTGAGCAAGTAACCACTTGCCCCAGCTTTGATTGACTTTAAGATGTATTCCTCGGAATCGTGCATCGACAAGACAATTGCTTTGGTGTCGGGAGCGTAGTTTTTCAAATGACCTACGGCTTCAATTCCGTCCATCACAGGCATTCTGACATCGATGATCAACAAGTCGGGTTGGATTTTTTTAGCAAGGTCCAAGGCTTCTTGTCCATTTGCCGCTTCTCCGACAACATGCAAATAGGATTCCTCCTCCAAAAGAGACTTGATGCCGTTTCTTACTAACAAATGATCGTCGGCCAATAATATGTTAATTGCTTTTTCCAAAAGGGTTGGTGTCTGTTTTGCAAAGATATAAGAATTTCTTGGCTTTATTTTTTTTTTAAGTAATAATTTAAGTAGTTATACTTTGTTTTTGGCTGCCACTTGAATCAGAGAACTTCACACAGGAAGTTTTTACAAAAAAAAAACTGCCCATTCGGGCAGTTTTAAAATAAGTAGCGGTATGGGTTGTTTAAAGGAATTTAGGTTTGATTACTAACATCGCCCAAGCCCAGTTTTGAGTGTCTTTTGCCGTTGGGATAGCATCGCTTTCAAAAAACTGAGAGTACCCTAATTTCAGCGCGTATCCTTTGAATTTTTTTGCGAGGACAAGGTCAATTTCAGAGCCCAGTGTTTTGCTTTCTGATTCTTCTACAAAGTGAAGTGCTTTCACCATAAGTCCGTATCCGTTGCCGAGTTTGGTCTTCACACTTGCGTGCAGGTCAATCAATCCGTTTCCTTTGGCGTGGTTTCCTACGTAGAAACGGTCCATAAATCCGTTGAATTTGTGGTTGGTGCCGTATACGGGAAAGAAGCCAAAAGAGGTGTCAGAAGTTTTTCCTGAAATGATCTCAGCACCCAAGCCGAAAGTTGTTTTGTCAGTTCCTTTGAACCCAGCATCCAAACTGGCCAAGTACGGTGTGCTTTCTGAGGACCTGTCTCCATCTTGAACAAAGGCATTGGCACTAAGTTTTACACTGCTGATTTTGAAGTCTGCATGCAGCCCTGCAGTCAACAAGCTAGTCACGGTATCGTCTCCTGCTGTCGCATCTTGAAATTCCGTATTGATCACCAAAGCGCTTACATTCAATTTGTCTGTTTTCTTATTGGCATGCAGGTACTGCATGGTTTTGTAGGAAAACATTTTGTCATTCAGGTAGTCATTGCCTGACTTGGTCACTGAATTTTGGTTGTAGGCAACCCCCAAATCTACAGAAAGCCCTTTATTCTTGTATTTGTATACTGCAGCATCGTGTGTTCTCATTTGTTGTGCCCAACCTACAGTACCCATAATTCTTTGATCGTCGTATGCAATTCCTTGGCGACCTATTTTCAAACTAGAGGAGCTGCCGAGGACCAAGTCTGCCCACGCTTCTTGAACGCGAAAGTTGCCGTTTCCTGCGGTTGACAATTGTTGGCGGTCACCCATGGTAAATACTTCTAGCAAGTTCAAATGAGTGGTGTATCCTTCGGTCTTGTAAGTTGCTTTCAGAGCGGCCCTCACAGAAGTGGCGATTCCGGGTTCCGTTCCTTCTGAGATGGTGCTGCTGAATCCATTTCTGTATTCTGTTCGGGGAATAAACTCTCCACTTAGAGAGAATTGAGCAAACATACTTGTGGTTGCTAAGGCAACGATTCCAAATAGTAAATTTTTAAGTTTCATAAGTTTTATTTTTAATTGTTGAATGGGTAATTTTTCTGTGTCAAAAGTACGAGGACTGTATTATTTTTAACATGACAAACAGCAGTTTTAAATACTCTTTTATCGCATTTTAAAGCGAGCAAAGCTCAGTTTAATGTTCTAAAAAGTCGATCAAATGTTTTCTGTACGCATAATAATCTTCGTGGGCCAATACAGCTTTTCGAGACCGAGGTCTTTGGAATTCAATGGGTAGAATGTCTCCTATTTTAGCACGGGGACCGCTGGTCATCATCACGACTCTGTCGGACAAGAAAATGGCCTCATCCACATCGTGTGTGATCATGACAGCCGTGATTTTTTCTTTGTTCCAGATTTCGATCAAGACATCTTGCAATTCTCCCCGCGTCAGAGAATCCAACATGCCAAAAGGCTCGTCCAAAAGCAATACTTTGGGCTTGATGGCAAAGGCTCGTGCAATTCCCACTCTTTGTTGCATTCCTTGTGAAAGCTCTGAAGCTCTTTTGTCAAAAGCACCCTCTAGACCAACTTTGCTGAGGTAGTAGCGACAGATGTCTTCTCTCTCTTTTTTTGTGCCGTGGGGGAATACTTGGTTTACGCCCAACATGACATTTTCCAGCGCGGTCATCCACGGCATCAAACTCGGGGATTGGAAGATGACACCTCTGTCCGGTCCAGGGCCTTTGATAGAGGAGCCCAGTACCGAAATTTTTCCATCAGAAATTTCGTTCAACCCCGCAATCATCGAAAGCATGGTGGTTTTCCCACAGCCAGAATGTCCGATGATGGTAATGAACTCTTCTTTTTTTACTTGTAAGTTCAAATCTTCGAGCACCACGTAATCGCCATTGGGAGTCGGGTATACTTTTTTGAGGTTTTGAAGGTCTAATAAGACTTCTTTTGAGGGGAATTTTTCTTGAAGAATAGCTTTTGTTTCCATCTTTTTTGTTTCTAGGGCGCCGTTTTTGACTAAAAATCCCATCGCAGGTCTTTGGGTTGTAAATCAGGCAATTTGTATAAGTTTTGTGTGTTAGAAGCGCGTTCGCTTCCGATATCCATTAAATATTCAATGAGGGCATTTCTTGTTTTTTTGTATTCCTCACTGTCGTTCAAAGCGGCTTTGTCTCTCGGTCTTTCGATGTCGATCTTAAACTCAGGACCCAAGGTTGCATTGGGGCCTGGACGCAATGGGATGATTCTGTCTGCCATGTAAAGACCTTCGTCCACATCGTTGGTGATCAACAAAGCGGTGCGTTTGTTTTTGTTCCAAATGTTTAAAATTTCGTCTTGCAGATTGCCCCGCGTCAAGGCGTCTAAGGCACCCAAGGGCTCGTCCATCAAAATCATTTCCGGGTCCATAGAGAGCGCTCTTGCGACCGATACTCGTTGCCGCATTCCACCGGAAAGTTCTTTGGGTCTTTTGTTGATGGCCGGAGAAAGGCTCACGAGGTCTACGTATTCTTTGATCCGTGCGTCTCGAAATGCTTTGGTCTCGTTTGGAAAGGCCTCTTTGACGGCCATTTCTACATTTTGGTATACGGTAAGCCAAGGCAAGAGCGAGTAATTTTGAAAAATCACTCCCCTTTCATGGCTTGTGTCTCTGACGGGTTTTCCTTTGAACAAGACTTCCCCGCTTGTTGGGGTATCGAGGCCGTTGATCAAATTGACCAAGGTTGTTTTTCCACTTCCTGTAAATCCTACAATGGCGACAAATTCTCCTTCTTCTATGTGCAGGTTGATTTTGTCCAAGACATGGGAAGTGCTGTCTCCAGTGCCAAAGGTTTTTGAGACGTTGTTGAGTTCTAAATAGGCCATTTTTATTGGTTTTTTTGTTGAAACGCTTGGTTAAATTCCTTCATTTTTGTCAAACGAAATAAATTTTTGAATGGTCAACATGATCCGATCCAATAAGAATCCGATGAATCCGATGACAAACATGGCGACAATGATTTTTGAATTGGAGTCGTTGGCACCATTTTGAAATTCTTCCCAGACAAAAGAACCCAACCCGGGACTTTGTGCGAGCAATTCGATCGCAATCAAGACCATCCAAGCGACAGAAAGTGTGATGCGAAGCCCTGTAAAAATCAAGGGCAAAGAAGCGGGGAGAATGACCTTAAATATTTTTTGAAGTGCGCCGAGTTTCAATACTTTGGCGACATTGATATAATCTTTGTCTACAGAGGAAACACCCATGGCAGTATTCACCAAGGTGGCCCACATAGAACACAGACCAACACTGATAAAGGAGATGATAAAAGAAGTGTCTCCAGTTGCGTCTTTGGTCATGGTTTTTACAATCATAAAAACCAACAGCAACCAAACCACTGGGGATACGGGTTTGAGAATTTGAATCAACCAATTGAAAGAAGTTCGCAGCGTTTCACTCAAGCCGATGATGATCCCAATAGGGGTGGCGATCAAAAGAGCCAATAGAAATCCGGCAAATACGGTTTTGATACTCGTTTTGATTTGATCCACAAAAGAGGGTCTCCCTGTGTATACAATCGGTTCTTTTCCCTGAGCGACTCGCTTCTCGTTGAGAGCAGCAGTTCTCAATTTAAAGGCTTTTTTGTCAGCGGTAATTGTGTTGTGGTCCTTTAAAAGTAGTTTGTAAGATGCCCAAACTTGGCTCGGTGACGGCAAGGTGTTGGGCTGGCAGCTAAGGTCTCCAGATTCGATGCAGGCTTTGACCTTGTCTGCTTCTACTTGACCTTGTTCTTTGCGTGCTTTTTCTATGGTGTAGTTGGCTTCAGTATTGAACAACGATTTGGATCCGGTGTACCAAACTCCTAAAAATAAGAGAATGGAAGCAATGGGCGCCACAATTTTTTTTAAAATTTCGATTGTGTTTTTTTTGGAGTCTTCTCCAGCAGCCAAACGGACGACCGGTTCTAAAAAACCAAGTCCGAGAAAGCGAAGTGTACGTAAGATGGCATCTTTCATTTTTGTTAGCGTTTGATTGGTGTTGTCTCTTTAAGGAGTTTTTTTGTCAAAGAGGAGCACTTGCATGTACCATCAAGTGCTCCTTTTTAACTTTTTTGAATTCTTTGATCTGTTTTAGGTTTCTTTTAAAAAACCTTAAATAAGGTCTTAGTCTTTGTTTCCGATTTTGAAACTGTTGATGTAACCGATTGGGTCTTTGGCATCGTAGGTTTTTCCATCGATAAAGTCTGTTGTAGCCGGTTTGTATCCGTCTGTTTCTGGGATGTCAGATGCTGGGATTTTTCCTTCAGCAGCCAATATTTTTGCTGCTTTGGTCCAAATGTCAGGTCTGTAAATGTCCTTGATTTTTTCTCCGTACCATTCCGCAGGTTTTGCATCGGGTATTTGACCCCATCTTCTCATTTGAGTCAAGAACCAAACTCCATCAGAGTAGAAGGGGTAGGTGGCGTTGTATCGGTAGAATACGTTGAAATCAGGCATGGAACGTTTGTCTCCTTTTTCAAATTCAAAGGTACCTGTCATCGAGTTGGCCAAGACCACTTCGTCAGCTCCTACATATTGAGACATGGATAGTATTTTCACTGCCTCTGATCTGTTGCCTGGAGTGTCCAACCATTTTCCTGCTCGGATCAATGCTTTTGTAACGGCAACTGCGGTGTTTGGATACTGCTCGACAAATTTTTTGGTCATGACAAATACTTTTTCTGGATTGTTTTTCCAGATGTCGTAATTTGTAACTACAGGCACACCAATGCCTTTGAAAACCGCTTGTTGGTTCCATGGTTCTCCTACACAGTAGCCATAAATGGTACCTGCTTCAAGAGTGGCAGGCATTTGTGGCGGAGGGGTTACAGAAAGTAAGACTTCTGCATCTACTTGACCTTGGATGTTTTCTTTGGTGTACATTCCTGGGTGGATGCCATCGGCAGCAAGCCAGTAACGGATTTCGTAATTGTGTGTAGATACGGGGAAGACCATTCCCATTTTAAAGGCGTTTCCTTTTTCATTGTAGGCTTTGATAGCGGGTTTCAAAGTTTCCGCTTTGATCGGGTGGACAGGTTTTCCGTCTGCACCGGTTGGGATGTTTGGTTTCATCATGGACCACACGTCGTTGGAAACCGTGATTCCGTTTCCGTTCAAGTCCATTGAAAACGGGGTGACCAAGTCTGCTTGACGACCGAAACCAGCTCCAGCAGCGATGGGTTGTCCTGCCAACATGTGCGACCCATCTAGTTGTCCATCAATGACTCGGTCTAAAATATTTTTCCAATTGGATTGTGCTTCCACGGATACAAAAAGACCTTCTTCTTCAAAGAAACCTTTTTCTTTTGCGATGGCAAGGGGGGCCATGTCTGTCAATTTGATAAAACCAAAGGTCAATTGGGGTTTTTCGATTTCCAAAGAGCTTGTCGCTACGGGCGCCGTTTTTTCTTCTGTGTTTTTCTTTTTCGTTTTTTCACCACATGCAATTGCGAATAGCAAAGAGGCAAACAAAGTGATTTTTAAAGTTGTTGTTTTCATAGAAATTGTTTTAAAGATTTCCCTCCCTTAGAAGGTGTTTGTTTCGTTGTTATGAATGGTACAAATATAAAGGGGCCTTTTGTTTTAAAGAGTGGGTATTCATAGTGTAGAACAAGTTTTTACACGGTTTTAAAAGAGGATATTTACAAGTAAAAAACTGCTTTATAGCAGGAAATTTTTAACGTTTTCCAAAAAAAAAGCAACCTAGATTGGTTGCTCTTTGAATCACAGCGTGTTGGGTTAGCTGTTGGGTGAATAGGTGTGTTTTGAAATTTCGTTTTGAAGTGTCTCAAAATCCAAGATGCCTAATTTTCTTCCTTTTGCATTGAGCAAGCCCTCTTTTTTTAGGGTAGATAAGATTCGGATTACTTGTTCTTCAGTAGTGCCTGAATAATCAGCGTAATCTTTCCTGCTAAGGCGGATGTTCAGCAGTTGGTCTGTTGATCCAAACTTTCTGTCCATAAACAAAAGTGTGTCAATCACGCGTTCTCTTACGGACATTTGCGCTAATTTACGAACCCGTGTTTCGCTTTCACTCAATTCGTCTGCGTAAAAGAGCATAAAATCGAAGGTCAATTTTGGGATGTTTAAAAGGATGTTTTTCAAATCTTCTTTTGAGAAGTAACAGAGCGTTGAGTCTTCTAAGGCTTGTGCAGAAATGGAATAGTATTTTGAGGAACCAAAGCCTCCGCGATGACCAATGATTTCTCCGTCTTTGGCAAATCGAACAATTTGTTCTCTGTCATTGACACCTGTTTTGACGACTTTTACTTTTCCTTCGTAGGCAAAAAACAAACCATGTGCCGGCGTGCCTTCCATGATAAATTGTTGTGATTTCTTACATTTAATGGTGTGTTTGTTTTTTAAAAAATCTGCGAGTCTTGGGTCTGTACTGTTTTTGTTGATCAAACAGTTTTTATTTTTACAAGTAATACAGTCGGCCATTTGGAAGGAGTTTGTTTGGTTTGTTGGCGGTTTTTGTGTCTGTTGCTCTGGGGCTGTTCCACTATTTGATAGTTTCACGCTTGCAAAGTTAGCAGATAAGAAAGGGATATTACATGCAAATACACCGCGTAAAAAATCCTTTTACAGCATGCTTAAAACTGTCTTTTAGCAGTTTTGAAACCTTAGCTATCCAGAAAGTAATTGTGTTCGGAAATCTCTTTTTTTAACAGAGAGATGTTTGCGATGCCAATTTTTTTTCCTTTGGATTTGAGGAGGCTTTCTTTTTTGAGGCTCGAGATGATTCGAATCACTTGTTCTTCTGTAGTCCCGGCAAAGTCTGCAAAATCTTTTCTAGGAAGTTGGATATTGAAAAACCCATCTTCTGACTGTCCAAACTTTCTGTTGATGTATAAAAAGGAGTCAATGACTTTTTCTCGAACGGTCATTTGTGCAAATTTTCGCACTTTTGTTTCGGAGCGGTTGAGCTCTTCAGAATAAAATAACATCATGTCAAAGGTCAATTCAGGAACGTCACGCAGCATTTTTACCATCACTTCATTGGTGAAGTTGCACAAAAAGGTTTCTTTGATGGCGAGGGCTCCAATGGGGTAGTTTTTTCCAGCGCCAAAACCGCGATGCCCGATGATTTCTCCATCATGGGCAAACCGCACAATTTGTTCCCTTCCATAAATACCCGTCTTTACCACTTTTACCTGTCCTTTTCTAACAAAAAAGAGGCCGTGAGCTGGAGCTCCTTCCATGATAAATTGTTGTGCTTTTTTGCATTTTATGTTGTGCTTTTCAACAATGTACTTTTCTATCTTCGGGTTTTTAAGATTCTTTTTTATCAAGCAATTGGTGTTCTCACAAGCAAAACAGTCTGTCATAATTGTAGATTTAATGGATCAACATACGCTTGCAAAATTAGCATAAATTTCTAAATATACGTATAAATACTTAATTTTTTATGACAATACGTAGTTTAAAACCTCCCAGACTTGTTTTTTTCCAAAGATTTTCATCTTTATTGACTCTTCAAATAATTTTTGAAACACAGCTAGCGCCTATAGTTTGGTTGTATTCGATTGCTTTTCAATAATTGGGGTGTATTCGTTTGGTATCCGTACGACAAAGTTGGAGGGAGTTCTGTTGTCTGATTCCATGAAATGTTCAATTCGTTGTAGATGATTTCTTGGATTGAAGTGTTTTTACGAATGTTGCTTGTTCGTAGAATTCATCTTTTTAGGATGCAGTACGGGGATTAGAAACGGAGCGGGTCGGCACTAAAAACTCCTGTATTTCTTTCCAAACAGGTCCAGTGTAAACTGCTTTTATAACATGTTTGGATATGGTTTTAGTAATTATCAATTCTTTTTTGAAGGAGATGTCAATTTTTAGGGTTTTTTTTTAATAAACAGATAATAATGCCATCATTCCTTGATTTTGCAATCCAAAAGTTACGTATATATACGTAAAATAGATTAATTTTGCCGTAGGAACAGATAAAACTACGTATTATGAAGACGATTTTGGTGATTGGAAATGGAATGGTTGGCTACAAATTTTGTGAAAAATTTGTTTCAAAAGCTCCAGCAGATGCCTTTAAATTAGTGGTCTTTGGTGAAGAGCCAAGACCTGCATACGACCGAGTTCATTTGAGTGCTTTTTTTGAAAATGAAGATGCAAAAGCGTTGGAGCTAGCGCCGAGATCTTGGTACGAAACACACGGAATCGAATTGATTACCAACGAACGGGTAACGGACATCCACAGAACTACAAAGACCGTGACCACCCTCAGCGAAAAAACCTATGCATACGACCTGGTTGTACTCGCTACGGGATCTTCTGCTTTTGTGCCTCCCATCAAAGGAGTCGAAAAGAAAGGTGTATTTGTGTACCGAACTATTGAAGATTTAGAGGAGACTTTGGCCTATGCAAAAACATTGACCTCTGACGGCTTGCCAAAAAAAGCGGCAGTTTTGGGAGGAGGACTCTTGGGCTTAGAAGCTGCAAAAGCAGTTTTGGACATGGGTTTAGAGCCGCATGTCGTTGAATTTGCATCCAAGTTGATGCCCCGGCAATTGGACACGGAGGGGAGCAACATTCTACAATCCAAATTGGAATCTTTGGGAATTCACATTCATTTGAACAAAGCCACCAACCAGATTTTAGGAGCCGACCATATTACCGGAATGGAATTTGGAGAAGACGACACGCTAGACGTCGAAATGTTAGTCGTTTCTGCAGGAATTCGGCCAAGAGATGAGTTGGGAAAAACCTGTGGCTTGGAGATGGGCACACGGGGAGGCGTAGTTGTAGACAATGCACTCAGGACCTCGGACCCCAGTATATTTGCCATTGGAGAAGTCGCTTTGTACAATCAAATGATTTACGGACTGGTTGCACCGGGATATGAGATGGCTGAAGTTGCTGTCAATCAAATCCTCGGAAACACCGAATCCTTAATGTCGGCAGAAATAGACATGTCCACCAAATTGAAATTGATCGGGGTGGATGTGGCGAGCTTTGGAGATCCCTTTGCTTCCGCAGATAAGGCACATGCCATTGTTTTTGAAAATAAATTCAAAGGACTTTACAAACGAATCAACGTATCCACAGACGGCAGCCGATTGCTCGGAGGAATTCTAGTGGGAGATGCAAGCGACTACAACAACTTGTTGCAACTCTATCAGAATGCCATGCCCTTGCCGGAAAATCCAGAAGATTTGATCATAGGGGCCCGCGGGGAGGGAGCTGCATCCTTCGGTTCCGTGTTGGACTTGCCGGACACGGCAGTGGTTTGTTCCTGTGAAGCAGTCACCAAAGGAGCGATTTGTTGCCAAGTAGATGCAGGTATAGAAACCCTCAAAGATTTGGCAGCAGAAACCAAAGCCACCACGGGATGTGGAGGTTGCAAGCCCATGGTAGATGATCTTTTAAAAGAGACCTTGAAAGCGGCGGGCAAAGTTGTCAAAGAAACCCTTTGTGAGCACTTTGATTACTCCAGACAAGAACTCTATGACATCATACAACTCAAAGGAATCAAAACGTACGATGCCCTATTAGAAAGCCATGGGAAAGGGGCCGGATGTGAAACTTGCAAACCCGCTTTGGCTTCTTTGTTTGCAAGCATTTACAACGAAACAGCCAACAAACAAGAAACCATACAAGACTCCAACGACCGCTTTTTGGCCAACATCCAAAGAAATGGAACTTATTCGGTAGTTCCCCGGGTTGCAGGTGGAGAAATCACCCCCAAACAATTGATTGTTATCGGTGAGATTGCAGCCAAATACGATTTGTACACAAAAATTACAGGTGGCCAACGAATTGATATGTTTGGCGCTCGTTTGGACCAACTGCCTTCAATTTGGAAAGAATTGATTGCAGAAGGTTTTGAAAGTGGCCATGCATATGGAAAGTCCCTGCGAACTGTCAAAAGCTGTGTAGGCTCTACTTGGTGCCGATACGGCATGGATGAAAGTGTCAGTTTTGCCATTGAATTGGAAAACCGCTACAAGGGAATTCGCTCTCCACACAAAATCAAAGGCGGTGTTTCCGGTTGTATCCGTGAATGTGCCGAAGCCCGGTGCAAGGATTTTGGAATCATTGCAGTAGAAGGAGGATGGAATTTGTATGTAGGCGGAAATGGAGGGGCCAACCCAAGGCATGCAGAATTGCTAGCAGAAAAAATAGACAACAAAACGGTAGTGACTTATATCGATCGTTTTTTGATGTTTTATATCAAAACAGCCTTGCCTTTGATGCGAACTGCCGCATGGTTGGAAAAATTAGACGGAGGAATTGACTACCTAAAAGAGGTCGTTGTCCAAGATTCTCTAAAGATTTGTGAAGATTTGGACCGGCAGATGCACGCATTGGTAGACACCTACAAATGCGAGTGGAAAGAAGCGATTGAAAATATTGAAATTCAAAACAGGTACAGTCACTTTGTAAATTCAGATGCCATCGATGAAAACCTCAATTTTGTGCCTTTAAGGACACAAAAAATGCCCGAATTGTGGAAGTCCTAACCCCCATCATTCAATAAGATTTGGGGCACCCAATTTCAAGAACGGCTGTTTTGATAATTTAATAGTTGTTTTCGAAAAGTGCCCCTTTTTATAAAATCAACAGCGTACACCTTTAAAACACCCAATGATGTCAACAACAAGAGCACCCTATGTCACCACTCCAATAGAAAAAGTTAAGACCTGGTTCAAGGCAGCACCTGTCACAAAATTTCCCTCCAACGGAGGTGCTTGTGTTCAATACAAAGGCAAACAGATTGCCGTTTTTAATTTCACCAAAGAAGACAAATGGTATGCCTGCCAAAATTTATGTCCTCACAAAATGGAAATGGTCCTTTCTCGTGGGATGATTGGCGATGCTGCTGGAATTCCAAAAGTCGCTTGCCCGTTGCACAAAAAAACCTTTTCTTTGGATTCAGGTGAAAATCTAAATGGGGATTTGGAAGCCATTGCAGTCTACCCAGTCAAAGTAGAAGGGGGATTTGTCTATTTGGGCTTTTCTGATTAGTGTCAATTTCATTTTTTTTGAAAAATTTTCAACCTATCTTTGTGACACAAAAACAACGCAAGTTCTTCAGGTGTTTTACTGTTGATTCCCGAAAAATGCTGTAGAAAAATACAAACTCTTCTTCAAAGAAGAAGTCATAAAACAAAGAGTACTCATATGAATTCTGATAGATTCTCAGCCGCCATTCGACTTTTTGACGAAGCCAACCGACAAGACCCAAACCGCGAAGATTGGGAAGGAGTTTCTCATCCCAAAGAACTATTGTATGCAGAAAGAATGTCTGAAGGCCTTAAGAAGTTCGCTCCTAATACCTCTGAAGCATTACAGCTTACCGTTAGGTGTCAACACATTTGCCGTTGGGAAATCCCCAGAGACTCTTACGAAATGAATCGAACGGGATATTTGATGTGGCGCCAAAACTTGAAAAAATTTCACGCCAAAAAAGCATCTCAAATTCTTCAGTCGACAGGATACGATTCAGAAACCATTGACAAGGTAGCCTTTCTTCTTCAAAAAAAACAATTGAAACACCACCCCGAAACACAAATTTTGGAAGACGTCATCTGTTTGGTGTTTTTGGAATTTTACTTCGATGCTTTTTCAGAAAAGTACACCGACGAAAAATTGATTGATGTCCTGCAGAAAACATGGAAAAAAATGTCGAAAAGAGGTCACGAAGCAGCCTTAAAGTTGCCCCTTTCTGACAATGCCTTGCGTTTGGTAAAAGCGGCGCTCGGTCTTTGATTCGCTGTGTCAAAACCTTCACGTCAATCACCTGCCTTGTAAATTAGTAAGATTTACTGCATTCTTTTTTTTATTTTTGCGGAATGGCGCCACCAAAAGAATACACCAACATTCCCTTGTTATTGCAAAAACTCATGATCAGAGCTTTTCTGCTACTCGCCGGACTGCCTGTTTTTTTCTATATCCTACTGACCTATTTTCAGATTGAGTTTTCGTTGTCCGTCTTATCTGTATTGACATTTGTTTTTGTACTGTTGTTTTTTCTTCGAAAATACTTTCAGAAACTCATCGCCATTTTGATTGAATCCAACATTTACAACAAGGCACAAATTGAAGAACTCAAAGAGCAATACGAATTGAAAGAACAGGCGTATCAAGAATTGGAAAGTTTGAATTACGTGATGGACAATGCTGCTTTGTTTGCCAGTGTAAAATGGGACGGAACAGTCCTCTATATGAGTAAAAAATTCTCAGATCTTTTGGGTTTGGACAAAAAAGAAATCCGGGGCTCGATTGAGCATTTGCTCACCCAAAAGGAAGGACAGCAACAAAACCTAAAAGACCTGTTTCAATCCACCCGTCAAAAAATGTGGGTAGGAGAAGTCGAACTCACAACCAAAGCACATAAAAAACTTTGGTTGGAAATCACCCTCATTCCCACCAACCAAGGCCAAGGAAAGCAAAGCTTATTTCTTTTGGGGAACAATGTTACAAAGAGAAAGGAGATTCAAGAGGAGGTTGACCGTGTCCAACAAATCGACTACGAAAATTTGGTGCAGTTGCAAAAGGACCAAGCAAGTCAAATTGTGGAAGCGCAAGAAGAAGAACGCAAGCGAATCGCCAAAGACATCCATGATGGAATTGGGCAAATCTTGACCGCTTTAAAGTTCAGTGTGGAATCCATCAACTTAGAAAATCGTGAAAATTCGGCCAAAAAACTTCAAGATCTAAAAGTAGTTTTTGGCCAATTGATCAAAGACGTGCGTGCAGTTACGTTTAGTTTGACACCTCCAGAATTGAGCGATCACGGGATTGCACCTGCACTAAAAAAAATGACCGAAGAAATTTCCAAATTATCGGGAAAAAACATCTTTTTTGAAAACAAAACAGATTTTCAAAAACGCTTTGATTCTTTGACAGAAACCAATTTGTATCGGGTCGCACAAGAGGCGGTGAACAACTCTTTAAAATATGCCAATTCTACTTTTGTACTCGTTTCTGTGAGCCACACAAAAGACCTGCTGAGCATTGTCATCGACGACAATGGAGCTGGCTTTGATGTCGATGCGGTGGAGGCTTCTGAAAAGGGATTGGGAATGGGCTTGTTTTTTATGAAGGAACGGGTGAAATACGTTGACGGCCGCTTGTTTGTCAATTCTACCAAAGGAGAGGGAACACGAATCACCATCAACATTCCTTTGAGCGGCACAAATTGATGTTTTTTTTACAATAGGGCTTTGTGACCTAGGCCTGGAGCTTTACCATGGCGGCAATCACACGATCTCCCAGCGCTGTTTTTCTTTCGATGTGGTTTTGAATTTCCAACACGGTTGGGTTGTTTTCAAAATTTCCGCGAACACTTGAAAAATCCAGTTCGCGCTCTTTCAAATCACCATCGACTCCAAAGCTTACTTGTGTGGAAAGTGAAAATTCTTTTTGAGCATCTAGGTAGAGCATTTTGTCCAATTTTACAACGGCTTTTTTCCATTGGGAGACCATTCCAATCAATGCTTTGGGAGAAATTGTTTTCAAGTCGACTTGGTAGTGTTTTTCAATCAAGGAAGTCGCCCAATTCCATTCGTATTCGTAGTAGTTTTTATGAATTCCTTCCAGTTCTTTCGAGACTTCTGAAAGTTGATGAACGGTGCGGTCTTCTATTTTGCAAAGGAGTTCGTTTAAGGATTCCAATGGACAAATCAATCCGCTTACATCCAGCCATTTGCTCATTCCAACAGAGGAACTCGGACGCAAAACAGTACGCAAATCGGCTGCAGAACGGATGTCTTTGTCCTGAATCCGACTGATGATTGAATTCCCTAAAAATTTGTCAATAATGGTAGTGTAGATAGCGATTCCTTTGCGGAGTGAATTTGCTTTGATGCGCATCGCGCCATAGCGGTATTCTTCTGCTTCCGAAGTTTCCTGCTTTTGAAGGTCTTTTAAAGCCTCTAGCCCTGCCACTACTTTGTGGATGGTAAACGGGCTCAACAAGTTGAAATTGATGAGATCCATCTGGTGGTTTTTATGTCTTTTGTCCCTTTTGACCCATTTTTGTGCATCTCTCAAAGTGCCCACACTTTTCAAATTGATGCCAGGAAAAAGCATGCTCTCGTCTTTGGCTTCAATCAAGTAAGAAAAGGGAAATATGCTAGAGTCAACATTGTGGTAATGCCTTCCAGAGACCAAGGTAAAGGCCCCGATTTTTGACGGCCATAAAATGTAAGAGTTGCTGGTCGTTTTGGCACCGCGTTCCATAATACCCTGGTGGATTGGACCGAGTTTGTACATGTGATTGCTTTGATTCGAGCCGCTTCCTGCATTCATAAAAGAAAACATTCCTGCAATAAGGAGTGTGGATTTGTGGTGGGTTACGGTATAAGGGCCAGCAAAAATAGAACAGGCCTCTCCATTGAAACCTTGACTGTTTGCAAAAAAGACGGAATGCTCCGCTGAGTAATGCTTGTCCAAAGTACATCCTTGACCAACAAAACAATTTGTAAGGAGGGTCGCATTGTCCACGATTGTGTCGCTGCTGATGATAAAATTTTCGGCCATGACTTCTGAGCCAATGTAGATGGGCGCATCTTTATAGGAATTCAAACTTCCATTTTGAAGACTCACCACCCCTTCTAATTTTGCATAAGAACCAATATTGACATCTTTGATGGAGCGGCAATTCAAAATTTCCACGTGGTCCCCAATGGTTCCCATATCCGATTTTACGGAGTTTGTATACGCGTGAATCATCTCTTTCAAATGCGCAATCAAGTCTTTGCGGTGTCTGTATAGCGATTGGATGTAGGCAAGTTGTGCGGAGAGGTGGTCGTAAATAAGAATTTCTCGTCCTCCTCCCTCGTTGATGGCCTCAACCACAGTTCCATTGCCAAAAGTAGCCTCTCCTTCCACCGCGATGTGTCCCACATTTTCAATCACGACATGGGCACCGATGCGGTAATTGGCGATGTAGTTTTTGACATTGGCAATAAAGGGGTGGTCTCCAACAGTACAGTTGTGCAGGTGTGTGTTGTAGATTCCATTGGGTCTGACCACTCCGCCAAAAGCGGTGTTTTCTCCTGAAATCGCACCAATTCGAATGCACCCTGAAAAGGTGGTGTTTTGTATTTTTGAGAGGTCTGTTTTATCTGTAATCCAAACAGCATTCCAGTCAGTAGCAGTACATTTTTGAGCTATAAGTTGTTGTTTCTCTTTCTCAGAGGGCGTAAAGTAGGACTTCATCGAAGGTTGTTTAGTGCGCGAATTTTCCATAAAAGTAACAAATATTCACAAAGGACAATGACCTAATCAAAAAAACAAAGCTTTAAGTGAAAATCGGAGGTTTTCCCTTTTGCGATTGCTCCCTTTATATTGTGTATATTTGCGGCATGCGAGAATTACGGTTGTCAGATTGGTTGCCCACGACCCGAAAAGAGGTCAAATTACGAGGTTGGGAAACATTGGATGTCATTCTTTTCAGTGGAGATGCCTATGTAGACCATCCTTCTTTTGGTCCTGCGGTGATTGGACGGCTCCTAGAAAGTTACGGTTTGAAAGTAGCCATCGTTCCACAACCCTCTGTTCACGACAGTCTTCAAGACTTTACAAAGCTCGGGAAGCCCAGACTTTTTTTTGGAGTCACCTCCGGAGTGATGGACTCCATGGTCAGCAATTATACAGCCAGTAAAAGAGAACGCGACAAAGATGCCTATACCCCCAATGGAGACAAAGGCTTTCGTCCGGATTATGCAACCACCGTATACAGCAAGATTCTCAAAGAAAAATACCCAGACACGCCCGTACTTTTGGGAGGAATTGAAGCTTCTTTGCGGCGCGTGACCCACTACGACTATTGGACAGACGCGTTGAAGCCCACTATCTTAAAAGAATCTGGCGCGGACATGCTGGTTTACGGTATGGGAGAGCAACCTTTGAAAGAAGTGGTCACTTTGATGGAAAAAGGGATTCCTTTTGAATCCTTGACCACCATCAAACAGACGGCTATTTTACGTCCAAAAAACCAGAAATTGCCTCAAAACAAAAACTGGAAAGACAAGGTTTTGAGCACGCACGAAGCTTGTCTTAAAAACAAAAAAACCTTTGCAGCCAATTTCAAAACCATCGAACAAGAATCGAACAAGACCTATGGCGCTCGAATCTTGCAAGACGTCGGTCAAGAAACCTTGATCATCAATCCGCCTTATCCGACCATGTTGGAAAAGGAAATTGACGCTTCTTTTGATTTGCCCTATACCCGTTTGCCGCACCCTAAATACAACAAAAGAGGTCCCATTCCTGCTTTTGAAATGATCAAATTTTCTATCAATACCCACCGTGGGTGTTTTGGCGGCTGTAGTTTTTGTACCATCTCTGCTCATCAAGGAAAATTCATTGCAAGTAGAAGCAAGGAGTCCATTTTAAAAGAAGTCGATCAAGTGGCAAACATGCCCGATTTCAAAGGCTACTTGTCTGACATTGGAGGTCCCTCGGCCAACATGTACCAAATGAAAGGCAAGGTGCAAGAGATTTGTGACAAATGCGTTGCCCCCTCATGCATCAATCCTGTGATTTGTTCAAACTTGGACACCTCCCACGCAGCGATGACCGATTTGTACCGATCGGTAGACAAGCATCCAAAAGTAAAAAAATCCTTTATCGGTTCTGGAATCCGCTACGACATGCTGGTGCCAGAATTCAATAAAAATGCCTGTCCCAAAGAATTGGAAGACTACACTGAAGAAGTGGTCACCAACCACGTTTCTGGACGTTTGAAAGTGGCTCCAGAACACACTTCAGATCCAGTGCTCAAGCTGATGCGCAAACCTTCGTTTTCCAACTTTCACCAGTTCAAAAAACTCTTTGATAAAATCAACCTCCGCAAAAAACTCAACTTGCAGTTGATTCCGTATTTTATTTCCAGTCATCCGGCAAGTGAGCTCGAAGACATGGCCAACTTGGCCGCGGAAACCAAAGACATGGGCTTTAAATTGGAGCAAGTACAGGGGTTTACGCCAACCCCGATGACCGTTGCTACCGTTATTTATTACAGCGGCTACCACCCTTATACCTTGGAAAGAATGAAAACGCCCAAGACCAAAAAAGAAAAAGACGAACAACACCGTTTCTTTTTTTGGTACAAGAAAGAAAACCAAGACTGGATTCGAAAAACCTTGGTAAAAGTTGGACGTCAGGACTTGGCTGACCGCCTGTTGCCTGATCGACGCAGCTTTAAAAACAATAAAAATTTCAAAGTAAAAAACACCTTTGACGACGCCGTAGAAACTCCAAAGCACAGCAGAGCAAAGGCTTCCAAATCCAAAGGAAATCGGAAAGGAAGCAATTTTGTAAGTGTGCTAAACAGCGCCGATAAAAACGGAGCGCGCAAGCGAAAACCCAAAAGAAGGCGTTCTAGTTCGTAGAGACTGCCTCTTTTTTTTTACTTTTGAGAAAACATTCTATTTTTCACCGATGAAAAAAATCACATTCTTCTTTGTCTTGTTGGCCACCACTGTTTTTTCACAAACAGAAGTTGACAAAGACCTCGCGTCACCACACGCCACAATTTACACCCATTTGTTCGCACTCCAAGAAGACAGTTACGACCTTGAAAAAGCGGCGTCTACCATTTATGGAGCCTCCGAAAAGAGAGCCGAAGAGATCGCGCTCAAAATCAAACAAGTATTGGACGGAAAAGGCCTGCGTGTTGCAATTGCTTCCTTGCCCAAGGATCCTGATTATTTGGACACATTGCAAACCTTTGGTACTGAACCGATGTACGTTCTCTTTCCAAGTCAACTGCCGGAGATTTCTGTCGAAAAAATAAATGGGAATTGGTATTACAGCCAAGAAACCAACCAACAAATCGACCGTTTGTACCGCGAAGTATACCCCGCAGGAACAGAACTTCTGAAAAAGAGCATTCCCAATGTAGGGCATTTGAGAATGTTCGGGTTGGAAGTTTGGCAATACGTGGGTTTATTGGTTCTATTGGTCTTGTCTGTAGCCTTGTTTTACATCCAGAACAAAGTCATCTTTTGGCTGCTCAAAAGCCTTGAAAAATACTTGATTCGTTTTGCGCACAATTCCCTCAACGATTCCTTGCTAAAACTCTCTCGCCCTATCAGTTGGTTGTTGGTATTTTACGCCTTGGAAAACTACATTCCCATCTTGCAATTTCCCATTGAGGTAAATTCTTTTTTGCTAAAAGGGCTGCACATCGGACAAACGGTACTTTGGATATACGTCTTTCTTCAGCTGGTTCAGGTGTTGATGGATATTTACGGCTCCTATTCTCTGAAGACAGAAAGCAAATTGGACGACCAGCTCACGCCTATCTTAAAACGCTTGCTGAGAGGCTTGGTGTTTTTTGTGGGGGGGTTGAAAATGCTCACCATTTTTGGAGCCGATGTGACCACCGTCATCGCGGGAGCATCTATTGGCGGTTTGGCAGTAGCCTTGGCCTCCCAAGACACCGTCAGAAACCTGATTGGTACCTTTATGATCTTTTTAGACAAGCCTTTTCAGATTGGAGATTGGATTGTGGGAGGAGGCGTAGAAGGAACTGTAGAAGAAGTCGGCTTCCGTTCCAGTAGAATCCGTGCGGCAGACACTTCGGTTTTTACCATTCCCAATAGCAAACTGTCCGAAATCGTCATCAACAATTTGGGCTTGCGCTTGTACAGAAGGTACAAAACTGTTTTGGGCATTCGCTACGACACTCCTCCTGAGTTGATTGAAGCCTTTGTAAAAGGAGTACGCGCTTTGGTAGACACACATCCTGACACGCGTTCTGAAGATTACAATGTTGAATTTACCGGTTTTGGAAATTCCGCATTGGAAATTCTGTTAAATGTCTATTTTAAAAATCCAGGTTGGGGCAAAGAACAGTCTTCCAAACACCGTTTGCACATCGCTATTGTCAAATTGGCTAAAGAGCTGGGTGTCGAATTCGCCTTCCCTTCTCAGACACTTATGATCGAGGATTTTCCCGAAAAACAAGCACTTGATTTGAAGTACGATACAGATTTATTTCGCACAGACAAAGTCATTCAAGAAGCCGTAGCAAGTTTTAAAAACGGACTGGGACCTTCTTGACATTGAAGAAAAAAACCAAGAGTCGGCAAGTGCTTAAATATTTTTGGACCTGCTGACTCGTTTGTTTTGATAAAAGCCGTACCTTTGTATCGATGAAAATTGCTTACACATACAAAATCACAAGGACATTCTGCTTCACGAAGCGCTGTCGCTGTACGCGCTAATTCTTCCTCTCTTCGCGAAGAATTTCAACAGTAAGAACCTATTTAAAACGTTTTTGTACTTATTTTTATCAAATCTCAAAATGTACACTTCATTCCATTTTTTTAGCAAAAATTTTCAAAGTATCTTTGCTGATATTTTAACAATTGTTACCCGTGTTCTTTACCGCCGCCCTTGGGGGCGATTGGAATTTAAAAGGTAGGTGCGTCCTTCTTTGCAGTACGAAAAAACAAACGTTAAAAACAATCCTAAAGGAAACAACAAAGTGAAAATTGTAACAGCCAACAGTTCGCATAGCCACTATGCAACGATCATTTGTGAGACCATTGCAGATTCTGCCAAAGTCAGAGGCACGGGGATCGCCAAACGATCTCCAGAATACATTGTTTCCAAAATAGAAAGTGGAAACGCAGTGATTGCTTTGGAAGGTGAGAAGTTTGCAGGTTTTTGTTATATTGAAACGTGGAGCAACAAAACCTATGTAGTGCATTCGGGATTGATTGTACATCCAGATTTTAGAAATTTGGGCCTGGCAAAAAAAATAAAAAAGAAAATTTTTGACCATTCTAAAAAAATATACAAAGACGCAAAAATCTTCGGAATCACGACTGGCTTGCCAGTAATGAAAATCAATTATGAATTGGGTTACAAGCCAGTGACTTTTTCTGAGTTGACCACAGACGAAGCTTTTTGGGACGGCTGCAAAGCCTGTAGAAATTACGACATCCTGACAAGAAACGAACGAAAGATGTGTTTGTGTACGGGCATGTTGCACGACCCCAAAGCGGAAGCAGATAAAAAAGTATTCAATTCCAAAGTGTCGGCAAGACTGAAAAAAATAAAAGAAAGTTTGTTTTTAAAGAAAACAAAAAAGAAATCCTAACACCACGAACATCCAGCGAGTGCTTGTATTCAAAGCAGAAAACACTCCTAGATCTCGTAAAATCGAAAGAAAAATGAAAAAAGTAGTATTGGCATACAGTGGCGGTTTGGACACTTCCTATTGCGTAAAATATTTGATCAATGAATTGCAGTTAGAAGTGCACAGTGTTTTGGTAAACACAGGAGGCTTTAGCGAAGAAGAGCTCAAAACAGTCGAGGCAAAAGCCTACGAGATGGGCGTGACCAGTCACACCCACAAAGATATTTTGGAAACTTATTATTCAAAAGCCATCAAATACATGGTTTTTGGGAATGTTCTGAAAAACAATACTTATCCTTTGTCCGTAAGTGCAGAGCGGGTGTTTCAATCCATCGAAGTGGTCAAATACGCCAAAAGCCTCGGTGCGGATTACATCGCACATGGAAGCACAGGGGCAGGAAACGATCAAGTTCGTTTTGACATGATTTTTCAGACCATCGCACCAGAAATTGAAATCATCACACCCATCCGAGATTTGAAACTTACCCGCCAAGAAGAAATCGACTATTTGAAGGCAAATGGTGTCGACATGCCATGGGAAAAATCAAAATACTCAATCAACAAAGGAATTTGGGGTACTTCAGTAGGGGGTGTAGAAACCTTGACTTCACAAAAACCTTTGCCAGAATCGGCCTTTCCAAGTCCCTTGAAAAGAAACGACGAAGAGCAGGTGACCTTGACTTTTGAACGTGGAGAATTGATGGCTTTGAACGGAGTCAAAGACAGTCCGGTACAGAACATTTTAAAATTGGAAGCCATCGCTTCCGAGTTCGCCATTGGCAGAGACATTCACGTAGGAGATACCATCGTAGGCATCAAAGGACGTGTTGGGTTTGAAGCGGCTGCGGCTACAGTCATCATCAAGGCCCACCACTTGTTGGAAAAGCATACCTTGTCAAAAGCACAGCAATTGACCAAGGAACAATTGGCAGCCACTTATGGTACCTTGTTCCACGACGGACAATACTTGGAGCCATTGATGCGCAACATAGAGAAATTTCTTGAAGACGCTCAAAAAACTGTTTCTGGAGACGTCTTTGTGACACTGAGACCATACCATTTTATGGTTACGGGCATGGACTCTCCATTTGATTTGATGGCCTCTGGTTTTGCAGATTACGGCGAAGAAAACAACGCTTGGACTTCTGAAGACGCCAAAGGGTTTATCAAAATTTACGGCATGCAAAACAAGATATTTTACCATGTCAACAAAGACTTGCTAGATGCCTGATTGTTGAAACAACAGTGCGTCGAAGAAAAAAGAATTGAAAAGAACTCGCGGAGGTCGTTACAGGCAATCGCAAAAAGAAAAGAAAAAATGATAAAAGCAGGAATCGTTGGAGGTGCAGGATATACGGCAGGAGAGCTGATCCGAATTTTAAACCACCACCCAAAGGCAGACTTGGACTTTGTGTACAGCACGTCCAACGCTGGAAATCCGATTACACAAGTACACCAAGATTTGATCGGAGAGCTTTCCCTTGTCTTTACAGACACCATCAACAAAGAGGTCGATGTACTGTTTTTGTGTTTGGGGCATGGAAACTCCACCGCTTTTTTGGAAAAACATTCCTTTTCTAAAAACACCAAAATCATTGATTTGAGCAACGACTTTAGACTGAAGGCGGACGCGAAATTTCAAGGAAAAGAATTTGTATACGGGTTGCCAGAAACCTCTAAGGAAGCCATCAAAAAAGCCAATTACATCGCCAATCCAGGCTGTTTTGCCACTGCCATTCAGCTTGCCTTGCTGCCCTTGGCAGCAGCTCAGAAACTGGAACATTCTGTGCATATCAACGCGACTACAGGTGCCACAGGAGCCGGTGTTTCCCCGAGTGCTACAGGACATTTTGCTTGGAGAGACAACAACTTTTCCGTTTACAAACCGTTTACCCACCAACATTTGGGAGAGATCGGGGAGACCTTGCAAGATTTGCAGGCAACTGCCACTTCTAATTTGCTGTTTGTTCCCAATAGAGGCAATTTTAGCCGCGGTATATTTGCTTCTGTATACACCCAATTTGAGGGCACTTTGGAAGACGCCCAAAAATTGTACAAAGACTATTACGAAACCGCTGCCTATACACATGTCAGCAATTTACCGGTACACCTCAAACAGGTGGTGAACACCAACAAAGGACTCATCAGTCTCCACAAACACGGAGACCTCTTGCTTATTTACAGTGCCATTGACAACCTTTTGAAAGGCGCTTCTGGGCAAGCTGTTCAAAACATGAATTTGATGTTTGGCCTCGATGAAACGACCGGTTTGCAATTGAAAGGCAGTTCTTTTTAACACATCCGACAATCGGATTCCTCAGGGCGTCCCAAAACAAGAAAAAATGAAATTATTTGACGTATACCCACTGTACAACGTAACTCCGGTCAAAGCCGAAGGGTCCTATGTATGGGATGAAAAAGGGCAAAAATACTTGGACTTATACGGGGGGCATGCCGTGATTTCTATTGGGCACAAACACCCGCATTACGTCCATAAATTGACCGAGCAACTGCATGCGATTGGCTTTTATTCCAACGCAGTTCAAAATCCCTTACAAGTAGAACTGACAGAAAAATTGGGCCGCATCTCAGGCTGTGAAGACTACAACCTCTTCTTGGTCAGCTCGGGAGCGGAAGCCAATGAAAACGCTTTGAAAGTCGCTTCTTTTTACAACCAAAAATCGAGAGTCATTTCCTTCAACAGCAGTTTTCACGGAAGAACATCCGCGGCCGTTGCTGTGACGGATAACAAAAAAATCATCGCTCCGATCAACGCCCACAATCCGGTGACCATTTTGCCTTTGAACGATGTGGTTGCTCTGGAAACCGAATTGAAAAAGGGCGATGTTTCTTCGGTAATCGTAGAAGCCATTCAAGGTGTGGGAGGTTTGGATGAAGGGACTCCAGAATTTTTCAAACAATTGGAAACATTGTGCAAACACTACGGAGTATTGTTGATTTTGGACGAAGTCCAATCGGGCTATGGGAGAAGCGGAAAATTCTTTGCGTTTCAACACCACAACATCCAACCGGACATCATCACCATTGCCAAAGGAATGGGGAATGGTTTTCCCATCGGTGGCGTCTTGATTGGAAAACACATCCAAGCATATCACGGCATGTTGGGCACCACTTTTGGAGGAAACCATTTGGCTTGTGCGGCTGCGATATCGGTTTTGGACGTGCTGGAAGAAGAAAACCTGATGGCCAACGTCACAGCCGTTTCCGACTATTTTGTAGCTGCTGTCAAAGACCTAAAAGGACTTCAGAAAATCAAGGGAAAAGGATTGATGATAGGATTGGAATTTGACAAAGAAGTCGGGGAGCTCCGCAAAAAATTGATATACGACGAACATATTTTCACGGGAGGTTCGATGAACAAAAAATTACTGCGCATCCTCCCTCCGTTGAATGTTCGCATCGCCGAATTGGAACCCTTTGTAAAAGCGTTGAAAAAAAGCTTGTAAAAAGAGCCTCTTATCTTGAAAATTCTCAAGGGAGCCGTTCTTCTAAAAACACACTTATGAAAAACTACTTGTCCATACACGATTTGCCGAGCATCAAAGAAACGGTAGCTGAGGCCATTTCGTTGAAGAAAAACCCTTTGCAATTTCAAGACTTGGGAAAGAACAAAACCATTGGGTTGCTCTTTTTCAACAACAGCTTGCGAACGCGTTTGAGTACGCAAAAAGCGGCCTTGAATTTGGGCATGGAGCCCATCGTCATGAATTTTGGTTCGGAGGGATGGCAGTTGGAGTTTGAAGACGGAACCCTAATGGACCAAGGGAAGTCGGAACACATCAAAGAAGCGGCTCAGGTCATTTCTCAGTACTGCGATGTGATTGCCATCCGCGCTTTTGCGGGACTGCAGGACAAGGGAAAAGACGAAGCTGAAGAGGTTTTAGAAAGTTTTAAAAAATACGCGACAGTACCGATCCTAAACATGGAATCGTCGGTCGGACATCCTTTGCAAGCATTGGCAGACGCCATTACGATCGAAGAGCACAAGCCCGCAAAAGAAAAAATAAAAGTGGTCTTGTCTTGGGCACCTCACCCACGTGCCTTGCCACATGCTGTTGGCAATTCCTTTGCCGAGATGGTCCTCGCACATGAAGATGATTTTGATTTTGTGATTGCCCACCCAGAAGGCTATGAGTTGGACCCTAACAAAACCAAAGGAGCGCAGATCGAATACGACCAGAAGAAAGCTTTTGAAGGGGCTGATTTTATCTATACCAAAAATTGGTCATCGTACAAGGACTACGGAAAAGTAGCCTGCAAAGACAGTTCTTGGATCATTACAGCAGATAAAATGGCGCTGACAGACCGTGCCAAATTCATGCACTGTTTGCCGGTGCGAAGAAATGTCGTTGTCGCTGATGAAGTATTGGATTCCGATACGTCCATCGTTATCGAACAAGCCAACAACAGAACATTTTCTGCACAAATTGTATTGAAAAAAATAATGGAAAATATGTAGTTTTACACTGCCACAAACAAACAAACCATGAAGCAAAAACTGCGCATTGTAAAAGTAGGAGGCAATGTCATCAACCACCCCGAAGCCTTGGAGAGTTTTTTAACTGACTTTTCGGCGTTGAAAGGACTCAATATATTGGTACACGGTGGTGGCAAACGCGCCTCTCAAATGGTTTCAGATTTGGGCTTGGTTCCCAAAATGGTGAACGGACGGAGAATCACAGATGCGGCGACGTTGGAAGTGGTCACGATGGTCTATGCCGGTTTGTTGAATAAAAACATCACAGCCTCTTTGCAACAAAAAGGCTGCAATGCCCTCGGTTTGTCCGGGGCAGATGCGAATTGCATCCAAGCACACAAAAGAGCCGTTACTGACATCGATTACGGTTTTGTGGGCGATGTAGCTGCGGTCAATGTCCAAAGCATTTCCGTGTTTTTGCAGGCAGGGATGGTTCCAGTTTTTTGCGCCCTGACGCACGATCAAAAGGGACAGCTCTTGAACACCAATGCCGATACCATTGCAGCGAGCTTGGCCACAGGACTTTCAGCAACATACGATGTGGAATTGCTCTATGCGTTTGAAAAAAACGGCGTCCTTCGAGATGTGAATGACGACCATTCTGTGATTGCCAGCATCAATTCAGCTTCCTATCAAATTTTGAAAGATACGGGTGTGATCAGCGAAGGCATGCTGCCAAAAATGGAAAACTGTTTTGAGGCCCTGCAAAAAGGCGTGGCGAAAGTACTCCTTGGAAATCCGACCCTCTTACGCAACAAAGAGCAACCTTTTACAACACTCACACTATGATGACACAGCTCCAAGACAACGCATTGACATTGCTCAAGGAATTGATCAAAATTCAATCTTTTTCAAAAGAAGAAGACGGGACAGCAGATTTGCTAGAAAAGTGGTTTGCAGACAAGAGCATCGTTGCAGCGCGAGACCGAAACAATGTTTGGGCGGTCAACCAACACTTTGACGCAGCCAAACCCACCCTCTTGCTCAATTCCCACCACGATACGGTAAAGCCCAACGCGGCTTATACCCGAGATCCTTTTTTGCCCACTGTTGAGGATGGAAAACTGTATGGATTGGGTTCCAACGACGCTGGAGGGTGCTTGGTGGGCCTGCTCGCAGCTTTTTCCTATTTTTATGAGCAGGAAAATTTGGCCTACAACCTCGTGATCGCCGCAACGGCTGAGGAGGAGAATTCAGGAGAAAATGGCATTGCTTTTCTGTTGCCCCTTCTGCCCAAAATAGATGTGGCGATTGTAGGAGAACCGACCTTGTTGGATTTGGCCATAGCAGAAAAGGGATTGGTGGTTTTGGACGCGGTGGTCAAAGGAACACCTGGACATGCTGCACACACCCAAAACACTGAAAATCCAATCAACAAGGCACTGCAAGAATTGTCTTGGTTTGACAGCTTTCAATTTCCAAAACTTTCCGAAGCTTTGGGGGCCGTAAAAATGACGGTCACACAGATCAATGCAGGTTCCCAACACAATGTGGTTCCTGCAGAACTGCATTTTGTAGTGGACGTTCGGGTGACCGATGCCTATACAAACCAAGAGGTTTTGGACCTTGTACAAGCCCATAGCAATTGTGAAATAAAAGCGCGTTCTTTGCGGTTGAACTCTTCGTCCATTGATCCGACACACCCCTTGGTCAAGGCTGGAGTGAAATTGGGAAAAAAAACGTACGGCTCTCCGACGTTGTCTGACCAATCTCGTTTGACATGTCAATCCCTAAAATTGGGTCCAGGAGATTCTTTGCGTTCGCATTCTGCAGATGAATTCATCCATGTACAAGAGGTAATGGACGGGGTGGAATTTTACATAAAATTATTAAAAGAAGTCGTGCAAACGATCTAAAAATACAAATCAAGTTAAAAAAGCAAACTATGAAACTTTGGGACAAAGGCTATGCCACAGACAAAAAAATCGACCTGTTTACCGTTGGGAATGACAGAGAGTTGGACTTGCAATTGGCCAAGTACGATGTGTTGGGCAACATTGCTCAAAGCAAGATGTTGCATTCCATCGGCACCTTGTCAACCGAAGAACTGTCAGGTTTGTTGACCGAATTGAACGCCATTTTAAAGACGGTAGAGGACGGCACCTTTGCAATCGAAGACACATTTGAGGATGTGCATTCCAAAGTAGAGTGGTTGTTGACCGAAAAATTGGGAGATGCTGGCAAAAAAATCCACACGGCGCGTTCTCGAAACGACCAAGTTTTGTTAGATGTCCATCTGTACAGCAAAGACGCAATTGTAGATCTTAAAAATTGGACCAAAAAATTGTTTGACCTGCTCATGGACTTGGCGGATAAATACAAAAACCATTTGTTGCCAGGCTACACGCATTTGCAAGTGGCGATGCCTTCCTCTTTTGGGATGTGGTTTTCCGCCTATGCAGAAAGTCTGATAGACGATGTTTACTTTTTAAATGCCGCTTACAAAATAGCCGATCAAAATCCTTTGGGTTCTGCTGCAGGTTACGGAAGTTCTTTTCCAATCGACCGACAGATGACGACCGATTTGTTGGGCTTTGATGTCTTAAAAGTCAACGCAGTTGCGGCGCAAATGGGACGAGGAAAACTCGAAAAATCGATTTCTTTTGCCATGGCGAGTCTGTCTGCTACCTTGTCAAAAATGAGTATGGACCTTTGTTTGTATATGAGTCAAAATTTTGGTTTTGTCTCTTTTCCAGACGAATTGACCACGGGATCGAGCATCATGCCTCACAAAAAAAACCCTGACGTTTTTGAGTTGATTCGCGGAAAGTGCAACAAGCTTCAGGCGCTTCCATACGAATTGACATTGATCACCAACAATTTGCCGAGTGGATACCACAGGGACTTGCAATTGGTCAAAGAAGGTTTGATTCCCTCTGTATCTACATTAAAATCTTGTTTGGACATGATGGTCTTTTCATTGGAAAACATCATTGTGACAGAAGACATTGTCTCGGATGACAAGTACAAATACATTTTTAGCGTGGAGGCTGTAAATGCACTCGTTCAAGCGGGAACTCCTTTTAGGGATGCGTATAAAATTGTGGGACAAGAGATTGCAGCAGGGAAGTTTGAACCAAATAAAGAAGTAAAACACACACATGTTGGAAGTGTTGGAAATTTGGCCTTGGATCAAATTCAGGAAAAAATGAACGCGGCATTTTAAATTTTTTTCATTTTTTTTTTGGTTTTCTCATTCTTTTATTTAAATTTGAAAATATAAGAACAAGTATTGTTGTTTGGGTTGAAATTATTACAATAACATCAACACTATTTTTGGGGGAAAATAAGTTGTGTAAAAATAACTTTACCAGACAGCAGTCTTGTTTTTTTAACATCAAAAAGACCCTTGGATTTTTCCAAGGGTCTTTTTTTGTTCTGTTTTTTTTTGATGGGTTTTTTACAAGAGTTCAGCCTCAACTATGAAGGGCTCGATTTTCGGTTGCAGCCAAGCAAGCTTCTTTGATTGCTTCTGTATAGGTTGGATGGGCATGTGACATGCGAGCAACGTCTTCTGCAGAAGCTCTAAATTCCATTGCAACGACTGCTTCAGCGATCATATCGGCAGCTCGGGCTCCGATGATGTGCACTCCTAAAATCTCGTCTGTTGTGGCATCTGCCAGGACTTTTACTTGACCGTCGGTATCCATGCTTGCGCGTGCTCTTCCCAAAGCGCGCATCGCAAAGCTTCCCGCTTTGTAGGCGACACCGGCTTCTTTGAGTTGTTCTTCTGTCTGTCCCACCGCAGCCACTTCAGGCCAAGTATAGACGACTCCTGGGATCAAATTGTAATTGATGTGTGGTTTTTCACCAGCAATCCATTCGGCAACCATTGTTCCTTCTTCTTCCGCTTTGTGAGCGAGCATGGCTCCTTTGACCACATCGCCAATGGCGTAAATGTTCGGGATGTTTGTTTGCAGGTGTTCGTCAGTTTCTATTTGTCCGCGGCCAGTTGTTTTTAGTCCGATATTTTTCAATCCCAACCCTTCTGTATAGGGACTTCTTCCAACAGAGATCAACGAATAGTCTCCTTTGAATTCGACGACTTCCCCTTTTTTATTTGTCGCGGTGACGACAACTTCTTTGCCAGTATTGTTGACCGAAGTAACTTTGTGGCTTAGGAAAAAAGAAAGCCCTTGTTTTTTTAAGGATTTCTGCAATTCTTTTGACAACATGCTGTCCATGCCTGCAATGATTTTAGGCATGTATTCCACAACGGATACTTTTGCTCCCAATCGTGCGTATACCTGTCCCAATTCCAATCCAATAACGCCTCCACCAATGATGATGAGGTGCTTTGGAACTTCTTTGAGACTCAAGGCTTCTGTCGAAGTGATGATGCGTTTTTTGTCCAACTTGATAAAGGGCAAGACCGTTGGTTTGGATCCTGTAGCGATGATGGTTTTTGCAGCTGCTATTTTTTCTACGGAGCCATCGGGTTTGGCGATGTTGATGTGTGTGCTGTCAAAAAAGGAACCTGTTCCCTGAATCAAATCAATTCCGTTTTTGTCCATCAAATAATTGATACCTCCAGAAGTTTGGCTGACAACAGTTGCTTTTCGGGCAATCATCTGTTCAAAATTGAGTGTGAGTCCTTCGACGCCAATTCCGTGTTTTTCAAAATGCTTCTTCGCATCGTGGTAGTGGTGTGAAGAATCCAACAAGGCTTTTGAAGGGATGCAACCTACATTCAAACAGGTGCCTCCCAAGGTGTTGTACTTCTCTATAATGGCAGTTTTTAAACCCAATTGGGCACAACGAATGGCGGCGACATATCCGCCAGGGCCTGATCCGATAACTGCGACATCGTATGTGTTCATGGTCTCTGGTATTGTGAGTTTGAGGGACAAATTTAGGGAAAAGCTCGGAAGAGACGTTCGATATTTCTGTAATATTTCGTTGCATTTTTTTTAAATCTGTTGAAAATTCTCGGAATTTTAGGTGTTTTTAGCAACTTCTTTTACGAGTTCAATTGTTTTTGCCCGTTTGCAAAGTGCATTTACTTTCTTTCATTCCAACGCGCTTGCCTTCTCTATTTTGGGATTGGAAGACAAGCGCAGCGCCAAACCCTCAGAAAATGTCGCCGACCGAGTTGTTAGCAACCTAGGACTTGCGAAACTGCGTCTGGTATTTCCGGCATGCGTTTCTTTACATATATTCCATTCAGTGAAATAGACATCCCCTGTTGCTACTTTTGTGTAGAATTTATAAAATAAAAAGCCCTTTGTGATGAATCACAAAGGGCTTTTCTTTTGTACCCAATACAAGGGTGGTAAATTCACATCTATTTTACCTCGATGTCAAAGGTTGCATCAATGTCGGTTTCTCCTTCAGCATCGCTGAGACCTGTATTTGGTTTGTTAGGCTTGTGACGCAAAGTAAATGTCAGTTTTCCTGAACTTACAGCACCAGCGGTAAGTGTAAATTCGATACCCAAATAATTTCCTCCGCTATCCTTGCCAGTACCCTCCTTATCGGAGTATGCAGTTGTTACGTCTAAACCAGTACCAATCGTATAGAAAAATTGGTGATCTAAACCTTCAGCTTTCACTTCCTTGGTGATGTCTTCCGGGTCGTCGATTTCGGTTTCATTGAGCAGCTCAATGCTGCCATTATAGGTAACGCCAGCAGCTAAAGTTCCCTTTTTTAAGCCCGTATCATCAGTGCCGTCTCCATCCAGATCTTGGAAGGATAATACAATCTCTTCTCCACCTCCTTCGGGCACAAGAGTTACAGTCAAGGTGGTAATCACTTCTTCTTCATTGATCGGCTCTGAATCGTTTACACACGACACAAATAATACGGCTGTAAAAATTACTGTTGCAAAATTTCTCAAATTACTCATAGTTTTTGATTTTAGATAATTAATAATTGATTTTTAGATTTAATAAAAAGTTTCTACCCAAGTCGTCTGCGTGGTAGCGCATTCGGTTCAGGTAATTGCGATAAGTTGTATTCAATATGTTGGAAATTGCAAAACCGAGGGTGAGTTTTGATTTCTTGTTTAGGTAGAAGTCTATGCTGGAATTAAAATGGACTAAGTGGTAGGCCTCGGGTGTCGAGCTAACATCAACGGTTTCATAAGTATCAGTGGTGGCGATATAAGCTTCAAAATTGTTGTTGGGAAATTCATTTTGGCGAAATACCCATTCACTCTGCAATGCCATTCGCAAATTTTTGAAATCGGGATTTTGATACACAATTTCGTTTTTTGTATTTGTTGCTGGCATGTGGATCAAAGGGGTATTCTTTGTACGGTCATAGCCTTTGACCAATGAGAACTGGTGGTTGAAACGGAATGTTTTCGAAAAAGCACAAGACGCGTCCACATCCACTCCCAACAGCTGTGCATCGGTTTGTCTGTATTCCCATACTTGAAAAGTACCACTTATTGTTTGCCGTATTTCTGTGGGTTCGATAAGGATAAAATCGCTGATGGTGTTGATGTATGGGTTGATTGAAAAGCCAAACAGGTCGTTATTCCGTTGAAAGGTCACTGTTGTTTTGTGTCCAATTTCTGAGCGGAATCGCAAATCGCCGAGTTCGATGCGAGAAGCCGAGTGGTGCAGCCCTTCGCTGAAAAGCTCTGAAGGATTTGGGGCCCGTGATGCAAGAGAATAGTTGAAAAACAGCGTGTAGTCTTCAAAATCATACCTCGTTCCCAATGTCGCTGAAGCGTTGTAAAAATTGAGTTTCGGATTGGTCAAAATTTGATTGCTCAATTCCTCAACGACAATTTCTGGGAAGAGTTTGTCGTAATTCCGAGATTCCCAAAAAGAGGTTCTATAGAACTTAAAAGCGTTCATATAGCTGGCATCAAAACGCCCCCCTGCTTCAAAAAGAAATTTGTCGTTCAATCGGTAATCTGCGATGGCATAAATGCCCAAATCGTATTTGTTATAATCAGGGATCAACCTGCGCACTCCGGTTTTTGGATCTGCAAAGTTGTATTGATACCTTGCCATCACACCAAGCTTTAGCTGTGTGGCATCTGACACTTGAGAATCCAAGTCAAGCTTCAATGTGTGAGTATCCAGGTCTAAGTCCAATGAGGCACGGTCCCGATCTGCACCTCTTCTGATGTCGAATTCCAAACGATTGTTGTGTTGAAAGTCATATTGCAGGCTCAATTTGCCAATGCGGTCAAACCTTTTGAAGCCTTTTATCCGGACCATATGATGTGTGATGTCTTGTTTGGGTGCGTTGATCTCGTAGGTAAAATCCTTGATGATTAATGGGCGATCGCTCTTTATCGATCGGATTTGGTCTTGGGCACCGCCCAAGTGCGATGCCCTGAGAATGCCGATTTCGTTTTTAAAGAACGAATAGTAGGCTTCAATGCCATAACGGAAGCGATTGAGACCCACCTTTAAAGAAGCATTTTGCGCAACTATCCCTGTATTGCTCAAGACATAGTTGGGGGCTTCAAAATCGCCAAAACGTTTCAATGTTCCCTGCGCTGTTGCATGCCAACCGCTTTGGTAGCTTTTTGTCAATTGGGAAGACATGGATGTGCCACGTCCATTTGACGCTGCCGTGAGCAAGGTCTTGGCATAGAGGCTGTCTTTGACAGGAGCTTTTGAAGCTTCGGCTAGAATGACTCCTCCTACGGCATCTCCACTGTACTGCAATGCACCTGCGCCTTTTATCAATGTCAGGTTCCCAACGGAATTGATATCCACATTTGGGGCATGTTCTGCTCCCCATTCTTGGTCTTCCATCCGAACGCCGTTGTTTATAATAACAACACGACTGCTGTGAAGTCCGTTTATCAAGGGTTTTATAACTGAGTTTCCTGTGTTGAGAGAAGAGACACCGCTCAAGCTGTTTAGGGCATCTCCAAGCGTAGCGCTGCTAAATCGCTCTAATTCTTCCTTTGTAATGGTGTTTTCAAGAATTGTTTTGGACTTGTTGCTGAAAGCTTTTCCTTCAACGATCACTTGGTTCAATTCTTCCAAATGGTGTTCCAATGCAAAGTTCTTGTTCGTGTTGCCGAGTACCTTAACCGTATACCCTTTGGTCAAGCAATGGGGGTGTGAAACCTGTATGGAATAGGTGTCATTGCAAAGATTTGAAATGGTAAATGTTCCGTCGAGGTCTGTTTGAACAGCTTGTTCAGAACCCACAATAACAAGCACTGCGCCGACGAGTGAAGACCCATCGTGAAGATCTGTTATGGTGCCCGAAAGGGTGTTGTCACAATTTTGTGAGAAGGATGGCATACTGCTTAATAGCAGTAGCAACATTGCATACGTTCGCATGTATAATTCTTAATTAACACAGTAAATAATTTGTTTGCTGATTAAGAAAAAATAGGGGGTGCGCGAAGCTGGGTATTGGTTTTTTTAAAGGAATTGAACTGTAATGAAGTAAAATTCACTGCTGTTTTTACAGTGATTTTTGGAAGTAATAAATCAGGATATTCGGCTACATCGTAGTTGAAGGATGCCAAGTGAAAATCACAAGTATGGCAATCAGGTACATCTTGATGAATGTGTCTGCTGTCGTCCTCACAAGGAATGTGATCGTGACCTTCAAAAGCGTGAGAAAACTGAATGGCGGTAGGCAACATTAATGCTAAAAAAAGCAATAATGTGACTGTGTTTTTGCCTATTTGTTTCTTGCGTTCCATCTTTTACCTACAAGGTTACAAGTGCAAAAGTAAATAATTAATGTTGAAAAAAGTGAAAGAAAGGGTGTAAAAAAAGTACAAGGCTGTTTTATTAGCTTGTGACCATTGTTGCAACTGCGAAACGGAACGAATGCCATAAGTGAAACAATAAATTTTAATTAAAAACACTGTAAGTTGATCCTGTTTGCAACGTTTTCTTAAAAACCAGCAAATGTTTGTTGCTGAATAAAAAGTTCTCACAAGGCCTCCTGCATAGGCTTGGTACAACCCAATTGAGCTGTTTTCGAAACCTTCGCTGGTATTTTTGAATAAGTTGAAAAATTTGTCGAGAAATAGACAGCAGGCTATTTGATGTTTTTTTTAAAATTTACGGTATGAAAAAACGTTTACTGCTACTTTTAGGATTGTTTGTTTCTCCTTTTCTATTTAGTCAAATCCTAACTGTCAACTCTAGCGCTTCTGTATCCATCGCATCAGGCAGTTCCATCTCCCTTGGTGGATTGGAGATTGCTCCTTCTGACACCTATGTCATCAGCGGTGTCAATAATATTTCGCGATCCAGTGCGGCAGTTACCTCGGGGGCAATAGCTCTGTGTCTCGTGTGTTTAGCTCTTCAGCCTTGCTCTCTGGGTTTTCTGGGACGCTTGTCTTCTCTTATGGTGACGGGGAGCTTAATGGTATTTCTGAAAGTGAGCTTGTTTTTGAATTGCAAGCAGATGATGGTAGTTGGACTTCCTATGAGGGTAGTGTAGACGCGGGGGAAAATACCATTAGTTATACCTTTAATGAGGCTGTAACGTTCAAAGCAGTAACAGCAAGCGCCAGTGAGGCTAGACTAACGATTGAAGACATAAGCTCTGCTGGAATTGGTATCCTTGTCTATCCCAATCCAACAGCCAATCGTATTTACATACAAGCAGACAACATCATCCGAGCCGAACTCTTTGACCTAATGGGTAGAAAAGTACGCAGTACAAATCAAGACCAAATCGATTTAAGCGACATGCAGAAAGGTTCGTTTGTCCTTCAAATAAAGACAGAAAATAACAAGACACAATCCTTTAAAATTATCAAGCAATGATACGAGTGAACCCAACGCTTGCCCTTCTTCTTCTTTTTGGAATGTTTTGTGCATAGCTTATTAAATAGGGGAAACAGAAGGAATAAAAATGGGACAAATATTTTTTTGAGATTTGTCCCATTTAGTACACCCTATTGAGCTATTTTCGAAGCAAACACTCGCAGTTTTAAACAGCTTTAAATAAATTTCTTAACATTTAATTTAATTTATCATAGAGATAATTTAAACTATAGGTCACGAATAATATCTAAGTTTGAATCATGTCAAATACAAAAAGATTCGTTGAACTTGTCGTTATTTCTGATACACATTTTGGAACTATTGGATGTCGTGCTAAAGAATTAAATCAATATTTAAAAAGCATTAAGCCAAAAACAATAGTTCTAAATGGTGATATAATAGATATGTGGCAATTCAATAAACGCCACTGGGATAAATATCAAACCAAGATCATAAAGCAACTCTTAAAATTTATATCCAACGGTACTAAAGTTCACTATATTGCTGGAAATCATGATGAGGCGCTAAGACGGTTTCTTAATTTTGAATTAGACGGCTTTAAAATAACCAATAAACTTTCACTTAATTTGAATGGTAAAAAAGCATGGTTTTTTCATGGCGATGTTTTTGATGTGACCATGCAACATTCGCGTTGGCTGACTCGTTTGGGTGGATTTGGGTACGATTTTCTAATCTTTATAAATGCAACAGTCAACAAAATTTTAACACTTATTGGCCGAGAAAAACTTTCATTTTCAAAAACCATAAAAAACAAAGTCAAAGCAGCCGTATCACACATCAATAAATTTGAAGCCACTGTGACCGATATTGGGTTAAGAAATAATTTCGATTATGTAGTTTGTGGGCACATTCACCAGCCTTGCATCAAAAAATTTGAAAAAAAAGAGGGGAGTATTACCTACTTGAATTCAGGAGATTGGATTGAAAATATGACTGCTTTGGAGTACCATGATAAAAAATGGACTTTATTTCAATACGATCCAGTATTTTTTAAAGAGGATAAACTTGACGATCAAGTTTATAAAGACGTGAAAACTCTATTTTCCGATTTGGTAGCCGACATCAACTCAAACCTAACAAACTCATGAAAATACTGTATGCTATTCAAGCTACTGGAAACGGCCATATAACAAGAGCCAAAGAACTCATACCATATCTTCAAAAAAACATTGAGGTGGATGTGCTACTAAGTGGAACCTCTGCAGATGTTGAACTGGGGCTTCCCGTACGATTTTACTTTAAAGGGCTCAGCTTTGTGTTTGGAAAAAATGGTGGAATCAATTTCTGGAAGACTATTCTGCAAATGAATTTTTGGAGGTTTTTAAAAGATGTAAAACAATTGCCTTTGAAGGAATACGACTTTGTAATTAGCGATTTTGAGCCTGTTTCGGCTTGGGCTTGTATTCTTCACAAAAAACATTGTATTGCCATGAGTCATCAATATATTTTACTCAATAAAAACACACCAAAACCCAAAAAAAAGATCCTATTGTCGCATTTGATTTTAAAGTATTATGCGCCAGTGTCAGTAGGATATGGGTTTCATTTTAAACCCTATGCTTCCTCCATTTACACCCCTGTAATACAGAAAGAACTCAAAAGTATAAATCCAATTAAAAAAAATTATTTTGTAGTTTATTTACCTGCTTTTGAGGATAAAAAAATTATTAGCGTATTATCAAAACTTTACAAAACAAATTGGATTGTATTTTCTAAACATACAAAAGAAAAATACCAAATTGGCAATGTCAAAGTAAGACCAATTTCAAGTAAAAGTTTTAATAAAAAATTAATCAACTGTAGAGGAGTTTTGTGTGGCGCAGGTTTTGAAACACCATCAGAAGCCCTCTATCTTAAAAAGAAACTTTTGGTGATTCCAATGAAAAATCAATACGAACAACAGTGCAACGCTGAAGCATTGAAAGATATGGGGGTTTCCGTAATTTATGATTTGAATCAAAAAAATATTAAATTCATTGAAGACTGGATTAAATCAAAAAAAATTATAAAAGTTGATTATTCTGAATCCCCTCAAAAAGTCATCAATCAAATTATTATTGATTACATAAAAAAAATATCGGACGATAAGCGTATTCACAGATTTAATTCGGCCACGACATAGCTGAATTTAATCAAAAAAGCCGAAACGTTCGTTTCGGCTTTTTATCTGTACCCCTTGCAGTTCCATTCTCGAACTCTTTCTACCAAAACCTAACAGATAGCTACGCTTTAAAGGAAATCCTTTATAACGTGGGTTCGGCTGATTATAACAGCTTACCCCGTATAAAACCTCATCAAAGTAATAACTTACTTCTACCTAATGGATATTTAACCAATAGATACACAAGAGAATTTAAAAGAACCCTAGTATATAAATAAACCTGTAATAGTATTAAATAGCATGGCAAATACCACAGGAAAGAAGTACGGAGGTAGGCAAAAGGGAACACCGAACAGAATGACCAAAGAGCTAATAAATCAGTGGGTAACTTTGCATTAAACAGAATCATAATTTGCAACTAGATAACACTTGAAAAAAAGATTCCCAAGAATAAAAAGTTATTCTTGGGAATAAAAAGTGACCCAAACTTATGAAAGTTTGAACTTTCTAAATTGTCTTAATTGGTTGCTGTATTTTAAAGTTTAATTTTTTATAAACTTTATATTAGTTTGACCCATACCATCTGAAATTCTAATGAAATAAACACCCTTTGATAATTCTTTTACACCAACACTATGGGTCTTTTTTGCAGAGAGTACCTTTTTACCTAAAAGATTGTAAATAGAAATGGATGCAGGGGGTTTGTTTCCTCCTATAAACAAATAATTGTCTGTTGGGTTTGGATAAACAGAAAACCCTAATTCAAATGCAGGATCTCCCACACTTAATGCCTGACAAGCTGTTTCATCTGCAACTAAGAAAGTATCAGGGTCAATTTGCCAACTATCATTACTATCCGAAGGATTATCTACAAAAATACAGCTCAAATTAGGATTGTACGTAGCAATAAAATAAGAAATGATTGAATTGTTTCCATTTCTAAGATCTAATGTTTCTAATTGATTATTACCAACATTCAAAATTTCCAAATTAGGGTTGCTACTAAGATCTAAAGTTGTTAAACTATTTGAATTACAAGTCAAAATCTCTAAGGCAGGATTACTACTCACAATTAGTTCTGTTAATTGGTTTTCATAACTAGCCAAAATCTCTAAGGCAGTATTACTACTCACAATTAGCTCTGTTAATTCATTAGAATTACAAACCAACTCAATCAAGTTTGCATTACCACTCAAATCTAAGCTTGTTAATTGATTATTAGTACATTCCAAATACTCCA